>Ga0208161_1000361_pt1 | contig 26278 bp, 37 predicted proteins | sample CB_VirMetaG_3_FD_184538 | JGI IMG/M metagenome (GOLD analysis project Ga0208161, IMG submission 184538) | Freshwater to marine saline gradient viral communities from Chesapeake Bay - CB_1508_1S Viral MetaG (SPAdes) (version 4) | ecosystem: Environmental > Aquatic > Marine > Coastal | place: USA... | reverse complement strand
TTTTGGATATTTTGCCTGATAATGCGCTAAGTCTGTTTCGATTTGTGCAATTAAGGCATCATCCGCCGCGTATCTGGTGGCGTTCATCATATTGTTACCATAGCAATCAGCATAATGAATGCAAGACGCTGGACAGGTGGCGCGTTCTTCTAGTGTTAGCGTTAGAATAGGAAAGCCAGCAAGCTTACCTTTTGTGACTTTCTTTCCAAGCTTTACGTTTGTTGAAGCTTTTAAAGCACGTTCCGTCTTTGCCATGCCATCCGCAACGGATTTTACACGAAGCGAATGATAGACTGACTTGCCAGCCAGAACGGCCATTTGTGTCTTGGTTAACTGTTTCATTGTCTTTTCCCTCTTTCTGTTTCGGCTATTCGCCGCATGGTATGCCACTAGGGCAAGCCATGAGGCGGCAGGGTTGCCCCTGCCAGCCGTTGTTATTTGCGCATGATTGCAAAGTCTCTAAAGCACTCTTCCGACTCGACGCCAAGCGCAATTGCTTTCTGGATTTTTTCATGCGACTGCCAGTCTGCATCTGTCCAGTCGTCTAGTGGTGTTTCGTCCATTAGGTCAACCAACTCTTGCATGGCTTCGCCTAGCTTGGCGCACTCGGACAATATGAATTTGAAGTGCGACTCGGTAGCTGATACGGTTTTGAATTTAGACATTGTTTAGCCCTCCATTGCAGCCGCGTTGCGTATTGCAACGGCAGCCGGTGTTTTATCTGTTTGGTAATGAAAGTTGAGATACTCGATAACTTCGGCAATTTCGATATGGTCAATGCCTTTGTTTGTTTTGTGGTGCATTAGCGTTGAATAAATATCCAGCGCAATGTCATAGTTTGATGATGACTCGATATAGTCGATTTGCATTGGTTTGATTCCCTTTTTCTATATGCTTTATATATATGTTAATCTGTAATTGACATAATGCAAGCGCAAAATAGCAGAAAATATAAAAAAACTTGCAACGCTTGGCGCGTTTGGCGCGGGGATTGAGGGGATGAGAGGGGTGGATAAGGGGTGGGATTAAGGGGCGTCATCTCTATGCGGTATTATATCACCACACGCGCGAGTTAACCCGAATCTGGTTAACCTGGCATAATCGCTCATATTTGCACGCTGGCTGGCTTTGCTGGCTTCAGCGTATGATTCCTAGTCGGCATTCGTTGCAAGCCGTCACGCGGCAATGTAGAGCCTTGGCTTTATGCGATTGATAATGAGTCGCAAAATCATTATCGCCTGGACTATTGCGAATGAGAATCATTCTCAAATGATAATGATAATGAGAACGATTCGCAGAGACCCCCCATCGAAATCGCGCGGGGGGCGGCAAAATATATAATAGTCCCTTCTCACCCCCCCTTAAACCTACAAACCCAAAAACGTCCCTAGCACCCCAAAAGTTGCAAGTTTTCTTGCACTGCTATATCAAGTCTGCTATGTGACGAATACAGGAGTACGAAATGGGACGTAAAATCACTGACCCGAAAGAGATAGATGCTGGCAAAAAGAAGTTCATCGAGCTTGTTTCTGACGGTATGTCTGCCAGAAAGGCTTGCACTCACAAGCTGGTGCCTACGTTTATGACGATTAGCAAGTGGCTGCGAGATGACGCTGATTTCCGCGACCAGTACAAGGTCGCTATGGAGCTTCGCGCCCAGAAGATTGACGATGACATTGATGACGCTATTGACGCTATGCGGTATGGCGAGCTTGATGCCCAGCAGGCGAGAGTTGTGATTGATACCTACAAGTGGCGAGCAGCGAAGCTATATCCGAAGTTCTACGGTGAGAACCAGAAGGTCGAACACGAGCATACTGTTGTGAGCTTTGTTGACGAGTTGAAGCTGGCAGCGGCGCAGATAGAGCGTCAGCGGCTAGAGGACAAGACCATTGAGGGAGAGGCTGAAGAGAAATGACCCCCCCATCGTTTGTAGCACAGGCTTATGAGCCTCAAGACGACCCCGATATGATGTATACCGAGGTGCAGCGGCTCGTTGAGAACGAGAAATATGAGCCAGCAGCGCGATTGTGCAACAAGATACTTGATATTCAGTCGCATCCGATTGTCGCAAATATGCTTGGTTTCTGCCTTTATAAGCTGAATAAGGAAGAGTACGCCGAGCGTGTCTGGCGAGGTGCGCTAGAGTTGCAAGCCGATTGTGTGCCTGTCCTGGCAAATCTGGCGAATTTGCTGCGTGAGCGTATGCGTTACAAGCAGGCCGAGGAGCTTTTGCTGCAAGCCATTCGTTGCAAGCCAAATGACCACAGAGCGCGGCACAATTATGCCACATTGATGATGGACTTAGGCCGTTGGGATGAGGCGTTGAAACACGCAAAGAAGGCCGTTGAGCTTGATGGCAAGGAGATTGCCAGCCGTCACTTGCTTTCACTAGCAAAGTTGAACGCAGGCGACTTTGCCGGTGGTTTCAAGCTATATGACGCTAGGAAGCCGTTGTTTCTGCGGGATAAGGCACCGCTGCCGCAATATACTGGTGGCAAGGCCAAGGTTATCGTCCGTCACGAGCAGGGCTTTGGCGACACGATTATGGCTGCAAGATGGCTGCCAGCGTTGCAAGAAATGGGTGCCGATGTCACAATCGTGTGTCCTAGACCATTGAAATCATTGATAAGTCAGTCCAATCTCGCAAAGATACACGAGGACGGCGATGAGGACTATACGCATCATTTGTGGACGATGGACTTGCTGCCGATGTTTGCTAGTGATTGGAACAGCATTAGTGGCAAGCCGTATTTGAAGGCTAATGAGGCTATGGTGGCTGAGTTCGGTAGCCAGTTGCCGAAGGACAAGCCTGTGGTCGGTATTTGTTGGTCTGGCGGCTTTAGGCCGGATGACATTGGTGCGTTTGTCATTGACAAGCGGCGGTCTATGTCAGGGCAACACGCAGAGCAGATATTCGATGGTATGGACTGTCACGTTGTGAATTTAACGAGAGAGTGGGGTTTGCCAGATGCGATTGACTTTGGCTGTGCTGTCGGTGATTTCGAGGAACAGGCTGCCCTTCTAAGCAATCTTGATTTGGTGATTACTGTTGATACGGCACTGGCGCATCTAGCTGGCGGGTTAGGCGTTAATACTTGGGTGATGTCTCGTTTCGATGCTTGCTGGCGTTGGCACCCATATACTGAGAATGTGCCGTTATATGACAGCGTGACGCACTTTCGGCAGCCAAGGGTGATGGATTGGCATAGTGTTATTGAGCAGGTGCGTAAGAAGCTGGGGGCATTTCTGAATGGAAAAAACTGAAAACACCGACCTGCTTGTAAAGCTGCACAATGACCCAGTTTTATTCGTCACTAGCATCCTCAAGGCAAAACCCCAGCCGTGGCAAGCCGAGGCACTGAGAGCCGTTGCAAGCCACGATAAGGTCAGCATTGCGTCTGGTCACGGCGTTGGCAAGACGGCGTTTCAGAGTTGGCTGGTTCTGTGGTGGTTAATTACGCATTATCCGTGCAAAGTTGCTGTGACGGCAAACACGGCGCATCAGTTGAGCGATGTGCTGTGGACTGAGATAGACAAATGGGCGCGAAAGCTGCCGGATGGCTTCAAGCAGTTGCTAGAGTTCAAGAGCGACAAGATTAGCCTTAAAGGGGCTAGTGACAGCTTTGCGGTTGCGCGAACAAGTCGCAGGGAGAACCCAGAGGCTTTGCAGGGTTTTCACTCCGAGAATATGTTATTTTTGTGTGAAGAAGCGTCAGGTATACCGGATGTTGTCTTCCAGGTCGGTGAGGGCGCGATGTCCACAGCCGGTGCGAAGACGGTAATGTGCGGCAACCCTACGCGGTCTGAGGGGTTTTTCTACGATAGTCACCATTCTCAGCGTGAGCGTTGGTTCACGATGACGGTGAGTTGTCACGATGCAACCACTGTTTCTGAGCAGTTTCTTGAGGAGATGAAGGACAAATACGGTGAAGAGTCTAATGTTTACAGGGTGCGTGTCCTTGGTCAGTTTCCTACGCAATCAGATGATGTCTTATTGCCACTCTATTTGGTTGAAGAGGCAACTAAGAGAGAAGTCGAAGCCTCACCCACTACGCCGGTTGTATGGGGAGTAGACGTTGCAAGATTTGGCGGTGACAGGAGTGCGATAGCAAAGCGGCAAGGCAACGTGCTTCTTGAGCCGATAAAGACGTATCAGGGTCGCGATATTATGGAAATGGCTGGTATTGTGCTGTCAGAGTACGAGGCTTGCAACTATCGCTTACGCCCTCAAAGCATTTATATTGACGCGATTGGTATTGGGGCGGGGCTGGCTGACAGATTGAGAGAGCTTGATTTGCCTGCTGTGGCTATTTCTGTGTCCGAGACTGCCAGCTTAAAGGACAGGTTTAACAGGCTGCGCGATGAGTTGTTCTGGAATGCTCGTGAATGGTTCGAGGCAAGAGATTGCCATATCCCGAATGATGCCACGTTGATACAGGAAATTACTGCGATTAGGTATAAGTACCTGTCTAATGGTAAGCTAAAGGTCGAGAGCAAGGACGAGATGAAGCGCAGAGGACAACGCAGTCCAGACGTAGCTGATGCGTTTGTCTTGAGCTTTGCAGAAAGTGGTGCCATTGCTGGCGGCTACTCAAGAGGCTATAGTAGCAAGCGAAGTCTAAAACCAAACACAGGATGGGTAGTATGACTGACAACATCGTAAAGTTTCCAGGCAGGGAGCTAGATATTGAGCTAGAGCTTGAGGAGACTGAAGAGGAGTATATGGAGATGGTCGAGGCCATCAATACGATGTTGGAGATGCAAATTGCCGGTCTTCTCGTTACATCAGAAGCAAACTGGCGGCACGTTATGGATGCCTGTATGAGTATGGCTGTTAGTGCTGGTCTTCGCGCTGGAATATCCGCAGAAGAGATACAGAGTATGATGAGAACATCAAAAATACACGAGGTAGAATACGATGCCTAAAGACCCCAGATTAGACAGAGCAGGTGTATCTCGCTATAACGAGCCAAAGCGTACACCTAACCATCCGAAGAAAAGCCACGTTGTTGTGGCTAAGGAAGGCGACAAGATTAAGACAATTAGATTTGGTCAGCAAGGTGTGTCTGGTGCTGGCAAAAATCCGCAGTCTGCTGCTGAAAAAGCAAGACGCAAATCATTCAAAGCAAGACACGCACAGAATATTTCAAAGGGCAAAATGTCAGCCGCCTATTGGGCTGACAAAGTTAAATGGTGATTTTATGAGGCCACAAGCCTACACCGTGGTAAGTACAGACCACGGCTCTATGATTGTTAATCGGTTCGACTACAAAATGATTGATGACCAGCACGGTTACGGTGTTGGTTTTCAGCTATTGAATACAGGCCAGTACGATATGACTGAGGTTGGCCTGTGCAAGTTCCTGCTCAATAAGTGCCTAGAGGAAAATGGCCCAGGTGTAGTGGCTATTGACTGCGGTGCTAATATCGGTGTCCATACAATTGAGTGGGCTAAGATGTTGTTTAATAAAGGAAGTGTTATTGCTTTCGAGCCTCAAGAGCAGGTGTATTATGCGCTTTGCGGCAACATTGCGATAAATAACTGCTTTAATGTCACGGCGTACAACTCTGCTGTTGGTGACGTTGACGAGGTTATTAGCATCCCGAAGCCCAATTATTTTCAGCCTGGCACGTTTGGCTCTATGGAGCTAAAGCAGAACGACAAGAGTGAAGACATCGGTCAGAGCTTGCGGGCAACCACTAAGGTGGAGCAGATTTGTCTTGATAGCCTGCCTGTAGGTAGAGTTGATTTCTTGAAGATAGATGTCGAAGGTATGGAGTTCGAGGCTCTTGCTGGTGCGGAGCGTATTATCAAGACTTACAAGCCTATTATGCTGATTGAGGTTATCAAGATTGACCAAGACAAAATGAAGGCTTACTTGGACAACATAGGTTACGAATACCACGTTTTTGGCGGTAACTTTCTTGCAGTGCATAAATCTGCTAAAATAGCCACCAGCATTACATCAGAAAATGGTCAGTTAAGGATTGAATGATGGCTTACGGAACAAAATCAGCAAAAGGTATGAAAGAGCAAATTGGCAAGAAAGGCGGCAAAAAAGGCACAGCTTGTGGCAAATATGCCAGCCGTAAGTAATGCTTGGGTTGTACGCAAATATTCACGCCAAACGTGAACGCATCAAAGCTGGCAGCAAAGAAAAAATGCGGAAGCCAGGAACCAAAGGCGCACCAACAGCCAAAGCATTTAAGGCTGCTGCTAAGACCGCCAAAAGGAAAAAGTAATGCCGCTTAAAAAGGGCTACAGTAAAAAGACGGTATCGCAGAATATCCGAACCGAGATGAAAGCCGGAAAGCCGCAGAAACAAGCTGTGGCTATTGCTCTATCTACAGCTAGGAAAGCAAAGAAGAGAAGGAAAGCCTAATGAAGATTTGTGACGGATGTCCATTCCCTCGCCGATGTGAGCCACAGGGTCGTTGTATTGTGTATAAAATTGGCGCAAAGCCTGTTATTATGCCAGAGCCAGAGCCTGTGCCAGTTATGACCAGCACAGGGATTGGTATGACAGGGCCACTGCGTAAAACCTCAAAAAAGAAAGCGACAAAAAAATGAAATATGGCAACAAAACTGTGAAGATGCCTCTTCCAAAGCCAAAGCCTAAAATTGGCAATATGAACGAAGCCGCATCAAAGTCACCATACACCGTTAAAAACGGCAAGATGGTAATGACAGGAAATTACGCAAGCGACAAGTAATGTATATGCGAGTAATGAGAAGGCCGCCTGGCAGTCGCCGTAGGCCGCAGGAACTAAACAAGGAAGCCACGGCAACAGCCACGGCTTCCGTTTCTGTAGTCGTTAAAGTGAAGCCAGAAATCCATAATGGATTTGAGACCTGTAAGGGGTGTGTTGCCAAAAAGATGTGTAAAAGCGTAAGTTGCTGTATGTATGGGCAATCAAAGCCGAAGGAAAAATCAAATGCCAAAAATGGATGACTACAAACTTAATAGCATTGTTTCTTCGGAAATCACTGATTCGCTTAATCATTTTGACAGCGAGTTTTCTCAAGAGCGCATCCGCGCTATGGATTTTTATATGGGCGAGCCATTCGGCAATGAGGTCGATGGTCGCTCATCAGTCGTTAGCACAGAGGTCGCAGACACGGTAGAGGCTATTATGCCAAACCTGATGCGTGTGTTTACGGCAAACGACAAGTATGTACGCTTTAGCCCTCGCACAGCAGAAGACGTAGAACGTGCCGAGCAGATTAGTGACTATGTTAATTACATCATCAACCACGACAATGAAGGCTACAAAATCCTTTATAACTGGTTTAAGGATGCGTTGTTGTTCCGTCTTGGTGTGGTTAAGTATTTCTATGAGGAAGAAGAGAATGTCACTGAAGAAGAATATAATGGACTTGATGAGAATGAACTGGCTGCACTCCTGTCTAACCCAGATATTGACGTGGTTGAGCAGCAAGAAACCGTCATTAGTTCGTATATGGACGAAGATGGAGCAATGGTTCCTCTTGAGAGTTCTTATGATTTGTCAGTCCGTGTCACGGAGCGTAAAGGCAAGATTAAAGTTATAAACGTACCGCCAGAGGAGTTCCTGGTAAACCGCCGTGCTACTAGCCTAGAAGAAGCATATTTTGTAGCACACCGCACGACAATGACAGTTTCAGACCTCGTAGCAATGGGTTATGACCGCGATGAGGTAGAGGCACACGCTGGTTCAGCAGACCTAGATGTTGATGAAGAGCGTACAAATCGCTTCCAAGACCTAGAAGCAAACTCAGGCACAGATGCAGCAGACCCAACATTGCGTGAAGTCGTGTATTACGAGTGCATTATGAAGGTGGATTATGACGGCGACGGCATAGCTGAACGCCGCCGTATTTGCGCTATCGGTGACGGTGGCTCGCACATCCTGCACAACGAGCCATTTGACCACGTTCCATTCGCCGTTGTTAGCCCTATCCTGATGCCTCACCGCCTCATTGGTCGCAGCATTTACGATATGACCGAAGATTTGCAGGTCATCAAGTCCACTTTGATGCGTCAGTATTTGGATAGCGTATATACAAGCACTCTGCCACGAATGGTTGCTGTTGAGGGTCAGGTTAATCTGGACGACCTTCTTGAAGGCACTGCTGGTGGCATCATCCGCGCTCGTCAGCCAGGTATGGTGCAGGCCATTACAGGCACCCCTGTAGGCGGCGAAATCCGGCCTTTGATGGATTACTTAGACAACATCAAAGAGCAGCGCACAGGTATGAGCAAAGCGTCACAGGGGCTAGATGCAAACGCTTTGCAGTCCACGACAGCTAGTGCTATTAGCGCGACTGTCAGGGGCGCACAGGTCAAGCTGGAGAGCTATGCTCGTACAATGGCTGAGACAGGTGTTAAAGAGCTATTTAAGGGCATCCTGCATCTAGTCACTAAATATGATAACAAGCCGCGTATCGTGCGCTTGCGTAACAACTTTGTGCCGATTGACCCGCGTGAGTGGACTAGCGAGTTTGACGTTGTTGTGCAGGTTGGGCTTGGCACGGCTGATGACGAGCAGAAGATTGCATTCCTGACGCAAATTGCTGCCAAGCAAGAGCAAATCTTGCAGCAGTTAGGCGTAAACAATCCTGTGGTTACAATGTCACAGTATGTTAATACGCTCCGCAGCATTGCAGAGATTGGCGGCTTTAAGGACGCAGACCAGTTCTTTAATGCACCGCAGCAAATAGCAATGATGCAGCAACAGCAAGCACAACAGCCACCACAGCCAACTCCAGAGCAAATGCAGATGCAACAGCTATTGCAGCTTGAGCAGCAGAAAGCACAGGCACAACAAGCTCTTGAGCAGCAAAAGGCCGAGGCGAATATCGCTCTACAACGCGAGAAAATGCAGCAGCAGCTTATGCTAGACCGCGAAAAGATGCAGATGGAAATTGAGCTACGCCGTCAAGAGTTGCAAGCAGAGGCAGAGCTTCGCGTGGCTAAGGCGGTGACAGATTCACAGATTTCAACTAACTTGCCGAGGGTGTAAATGGGGTCTCTGGCTCCACGGATATTTAGTGATGCTATGTATTTAGCTAGTTATTTCAAGTATTATGATAACTGGCGAATGGTTGCTTTTAAAAGATTCTTACTGATGCCGATTGTTAAGGAACAGTATTTTTTGTTTAAAAACAACGATATGCCGGTTATGTTCTTGTCATATGCTTTTGTAAATGACGATGCAATTAAGGAGCTTACTAGCGGAGAACGCTCTATCAGGAGCGATGAATGGAAGAGTGGAGACAACTTGTTTATACCGGATATCATCTCACCATTTGGTTTAAAGGCCAGTTGGATTAAGCATATAAGGGATGAGCTAGGTAGACGGTACGGAGATAACATAAAAGGACAATGGCGTAGGTCATTGAAAGGAAGGTCTGGTTATGCGTTCACGCGATTTAATTGATGGTTTCGACTACGGCGAGTATATGCAACGCCAGATGTTCTGCTTTGGCTCAGACGATGGCGGTGGCGGTGGTGGGGGTAGCACTGCTGATGACGATATGGAGGCATTTGAGGGTGCCGCAATGTCTAGCTATGAAAGCGATTACGGCGGCGGCGGAAATGACGGTGCTAACTTTTACACAGACCCGCAAGTTGCGTCTGTATACCCAGATGCAATATCCGCAATAACAGGATTCACCCCCGCAGAACTTGCAGCGGGTCAAGCCGCAAGAGACGCTATAGCCGCGCATAACGCAGCGGTAAGGGCGGGTGTTCGCCCAGGCGAAGATAGGACTGACTATACTCCTCAGTTTGGGCCTGACGTTGCAAATGCTATGGTGCAGAATGAAAAAAATCGTTTAGCGCAGCAGGTGGCTCAAAGCTATATTGATTACGCTCCGATTATGGGGCCGGAACTGTATTCAGCCGGTAATGTAGGCGGCAGTCTTCTTGATTTCTTTAAGACAGGCTCTACAGGCTCTGTTCCTATTCGCTCAAACTATTTTGCAGACCCAACAACATTATCAGCCTTTAAGGATATTGCTCTAGGACAGATTCCAGGGCGTATGGAAAAAGCGGGTGCTTTGCCTGGATTGCTAGGAGCAGCAGGAACCTTTACTTTAGGTCGTATGCAAAAAGCCCTTGAGGGTGGCGGTCGCCCTGTCTTTGATGCTACAGGTCAGCTAAAGGGTGTATTTAGCGAAGGCCCGTTTGGACTTGGTGAAGTGTACACAGGAATGCCTGTAGAGGGCGTAGAGGGTACAGGATATGATGCTGGCGGCAGAGACGGCGGGGGCCAAGAAACCGTCAAACCAGTAAACCCTGTTACAGGCCAATGTGAACCAGGATATAAGCCAGACCCAGATATGGCTGGATTTTGCCGTCTTGATACAAGGGCTGGTCTTGACGAATCAGTAGAATCTGAGGTAGCTCCTGGCACATATGCACGTTTAGGTTTACTTGATGTAGCCCCAACTGGTCTTTCTGATTTTGCTACAAGGTATGGACTAGGGCCGCAGGACTTTGGTGCGGCTAACTTGGCATATCGGCGTGGTGCTGGTACACAGTTCGGCATATACAGAGACCCATACCAAAGAGAAGGGTTTACGCTACTAGGATGAATGAAGGTAAAGCTAGAGAAGATATGGCTAGGGCTGAAAAGGCTGAAGCTGTACTTAGAAACGAAATATTCATCGAGAGCTTTGAGTATTTAGAGAACGAGTTTATGCAAGCGTGGAAGCAAAGCGCATTGAAAGACACGGACGCACGAGAGCGTCTGTATATGCTTTGCCAGAACCTAGAGGCACTAAAAGGCTACATACACAAGGTAGTCGAGGATGGGAAAATGGCAAAGGCGACTCTACAAGAGTTGCACAATCGTCAACAATTTGAGAAAAGGAAATAAGTTATGTCCGACAATCCTAACGGAACCGGAGCGATTTCAGTTAATGATGCAATTAGCCTTCTAAATACCCCCGCACCGGACAAGGTTGAAGAAGAGCGACAGGAAGCAAATGCTTCCGAGCCGATGGAGACAGAGGCCAAAATCACGGAAGAGGATAACCAGCCGCAAGCTGAATCCTACGAAGATGACGAGGATGATGTTTATGATGTCGATGAGTCTGATGAAGACGATGACTACGAGGATGACGAAGAGGAACCTCAACAGCAACTCTACAAAGTCAGAGTAGACGGCGAAGAGATAGAGGTCAGCCTGGACGAAGCCCTACAAGGTTATCAGAGGCAGAAGGCTTTTACCAAGCGTAGCCAAGAGGCTGCTGAAATGCGGAAGGCTGCTGAGAAAGAGGTAGCGGAAGCAAAGCAGGCTCGTGATTACTACGCACAGCAACTTGAGGTTGTGGCGCAGCAGATTCAGCAGACAATTCCACAGGAACCTGATTGGGTCTCGTTAGCAAGAGAGGTTACAGCGGAAGAGTACAATGCAATTAAAGCAGAGTACGACAGCCGTATGACTAACCTCGCAAGAGTGGAGCAAGAGCGACAGTACGTTGCTCAACAGCAGGCCGCTGAACGCGAAGAGGAGTTGAAGAAACACCTCGCTGCACAACGGTCTGAAATGCTAAACCGCATTCCTGCTTGGCAGGATGATGAACGCAGAAATGCAGAGCGTGTTGAGGTAATCAACTATGCTCGTACTGTAGGTTTTAGCGATTCAGAGGTAGCGAATGCGTCTGACGCACGAGCAATAGAAATCCTCTACAAAGCGATGCAGTGGGACAATCTTCAGAAGAAGAAACCTACCGCTAAGAAACGCACAAAAGAAGCTCCTAAAATGGCTAAAGCTGGTCAGCCACGGACTAAAAAACAAGCTGCTAGTCGTTCACGGCAGCAGGCTATGGGAAGGCTCAATAAAGAGCGTTCTGTAGATGCAGCCGTATCTTACTTGATGGGTAATCGGTCTTAGAAGGAGAAATCAAATGACTTACACAACCCAAACTGCCGTTGGTGAGCGCGAACAGCTTGCTGACGTAATCTATCGGATTGACCCCGATGAAACACCTATCTTCAGCGCACTGAAGAAGGAAACCTCAAACGGTATCTTCACTGAGTGGCAGGTACAGGAACTTGCGGGTGCAAGTGCTACCAACTACGCAACAGAAGGTGCTGATGCCAGCATCGTTGCTCCTACTGCAACTGTACGTCTGGGTAACTACCACCAGATTTCAGTCAAAGCAGTAGCTGTATCGAAAACCCTCGATGCAGTCGAGAAAGCTGGTCGTGACCGTGAGGTAGCATACCAGAAGGTGTTGAAATCATTGGAACTTCGCCGTGACATCGAAAAATCAATCGGTGACACAGACGTAGCTCGCTCTGGTTCTGACCCTCGTAAATCAGCATCACTGTCTTGCTGGATTACAAATGGTTCAGTAGGTGCCGCTGGTACGTTTGCTGCTGGTGTTGGTACTGACACAATCACTGCTGGTACTGCTCGTGCCTTGACTCTTGCACTCATCGAAGATGGTATGCAGGACGCTTGGACAGACGGCGGCAATCCAAAGATGATGATTGCATCGGCTACTAACCGTGCAAACTTCTCTGACTTGTCAGCTTCTGGCAACCTTGTCAGCAACGATGTCAATATGACAGCAGCGAAAGAGGTTACTTACGTTGGTTCAACATCAGTCTTCCTGACTGACTTTGGCACCATCGAGGTAGCTCCATCACGCTTCCTGTCAAATGACCGCGTGTTCCTGATTGACCCAGACTTCGCTTCTCTTGCGACCATCAATGGACGTAACTTTGCCGAGAACGAAATCGCGCCAACAGGTGACGCTGAGAAATTCCAGATTGTGACTGAGTGGGCTTTGAAAGTACAAGCTCCGAAAGCACACGCTGGTATCTTCGACTTGTCAGGTGCCTAAGTAACATTGAGGGGGCGGGTTTACCGCCCTCTCTTTCCATTAGGGGATATTATGAAAAGATTACTATCTAAGGACTCTGCCACTGGCAAAGAGGTTTATTGGAACCAAGACTCTGACGGCTCTACCGTTGTTGAGACTACCCAGAAATTCGACAATCTGCTGAAGATTAACAAGCAGATGAATGATGATTGGCGTTATGGCGGCTTGCGTGGCACTCAGCGTCATATGCAGCATATAGCGGAAATACCTAATGTCGTGTATCATCACCTATTAGAAACGCTGGGCAAGCCTAGCGAAAACCCGAAGGCTTGGAAGGCGTGGCTCAACAGCAACGAGAACCGAGCTTTTAGAACAGGCGGCGGTAATATCTAATGGCTATAACATCTTACGCTGATTTACAGACATCAATCGCCAATTTCTTGGCTCGTAGCGATTTAACGGCTCAGATTCCTGACTTTATTCAGCTTGCTGAAGCTCGCATCAATCGTGAGCTAGAAACTCGTGAGCAAGAGAAGCGGTCACAAGCTACGCTAACGCCTGGTGACGAGTACATTGCATTGCCTACAGATTTGCGTGAGGTTCGTGAGGTTAAGCTGCTTACAAGCCCATTGACGGTGTTGAACTACGCATCACCGACAGGCTTGGACACACAGTATCCTAGCAACGGTCTTGGCAAGCCTAGAGGCTACAGCATTGCTGGTAAGGAGATGAAGCTACGCCCTGTACCAGATGCTGCTTATACTGCTGAGATTATGTATATAGGCTCTGTGGACACATTATCAGCGGTTAGCACTCCAACGCTGTTTTTGCGCTCGCCAGATGTGTATTTGTACGGTGCATTGACTGAGGCGTATATCTACTTGCTGGATGAGACAAGAGCAGCACAGTATGATGAAAAGTTCACTCGTGCTATAAATGAGGTGCGTTTGGATGAGGAGCGTTCACATTACGGCACAGGGCCATTACAAACCAAGTCTGTCTATTTGCGGCAGAATACAGCAGCGGAGAAATAAACTATGTCTGCAATGAGTGATTATCTTGAGAATGAAATTCTCGACCATATTTTATCTACCGGCGCATATACGATGCCAACGGCTATATATGTCGGCCTTTCTACAGGCTCTTTTGCTGACGATAACAGCGGTACAGAGCTTACCGGCAATGGCTATGCTCGTGTAGCAGCTACGTTTAATGCAGCGGCTTCTGGCACGGCTGACAACAGCGCGGCTATTGAGTTTTCAGCAGCCACAGCAAGCTGGGGTACAGTAAGCCACTTTGGGCTGTTTGACGCTAGTAGCGCGGGTAACTTGCTTATCCACGGTGCGTTTACCACTGCAAAGCTGATTGACACAGGTGACATCTTAAAGATTTCTGCTGGCGACCTAGACGTTACAGCAGCGTAGGTGTAGCTGATGGCTACAGGCACCCCGCACCTAGATAACTTTACTGGCAGTATTGATGCGCTTCCATACTCTCTGGATAGCGCATTACTGCTTACTAAAGTTGATTGGTCAAACCCTGACCTAGAACAGCTAGATAATTGGGGTACGCTTGAGCAATTAGACGCATATGGGCTGACGTTAGACCAGCTAGACCAGCTAGAGGTAAAGCACTTTGAAGGCGCTGCTACAGCAGCAATTACTGTTGCAGCAGAGGTACAGTTTGCTATTGAAATGCCAGCAGCGGTATCTATCTCCGCATCCGCTACGGCAGATAACACACGCATCCGTGAGATGGCAGGCTCTGTAACAGGTGCTGCTAACTTTGCCGCCGTTATAACACCTATTAGAACAATGGACGCATCTGTAAGCGTTGCTGTGACCGATACGGCAGAACTTACAAGGCTTCGCACATCACCAGCCCCAGCGGCAATATCTGTAACGACCACCGCTGCCTCAAGCCTAGTTTATTTGCTATCAGGCACAGCTAATGCAGCAGTGACGACAACAGGTGCGGCTAATGGTATATTCGTTATGGCAGGCACTCCTGCCGCCGCTATAAGCGTTGTATGCGATGCCAAGCGTCTTGGTGAGGATTGGGGCAATGTGGAAATAGGCTCAGAGGTATGGGGTGATGTTGCTGTAGGAAGCGAGATTTGGGGTACTGTCACGGTTCCCGCTAACGGCGATTTAATTTGGGGTGCCTTATGATACAGTTCGGAGAATGGCTGCCTGACCAGCCTGATTACTTAAATGCTGGCGTTATTGATGCACATAACGTAGTGCCTGCCTATAATGGCTATCGCAGCCTTGGTGAGTTTGTGGCCTATTCTGATAGCGCAACTAGCACTATTTTAGGCATATTTTCAGCTAAAGACAAAACCGGCAACGTAAAGCTATTTGCTGGTGATAGCGGTAGATTATACCTCTTTAATCAGACAGGTTCTACGCTTGATGACGTTAGTGCTGTAGGTGGTTATTCGCTGACATCAGAAGAGCGTTGGCGGTTCGTAAAATTCGGTGAAGAGGTTATCGCTGCTGGCGGCATTGGTGAAGAACTGCAAAAGTTCAACGTGTCTACTGACAGCGCATTTAGCGTATTATCTACAGATGCCCCAAAGGCAGATTTCATTGCCGCCGTGCGTGATTTTGTTTGGACGGCGAACATTGATGAGGGTTCCGGTCGTGTGCCGTATCGCTGCTATTGGTCTGGCTTTAACGACACGACATCTTGGACGGCTGGCACAGAGCAATCTGATTTCCAGGACATCCCTGATGCTGGTGCGATTACCGGCTTGGTAGGCGGTGAATATGCTACTATCCTTATGGAGAGAGCTATTGTTCGCGCCACATATACTGGCCCACCGCTAATTTGGCAGTTCGATAAGGTCGAGACTGCTCGTGGATGTCAGGTTCCTGGCTCTGTCTGTAACATTGGTCATATGGTGTTCTACCTGTCTGACGATGGCTTCTACTCATTTGACGGCTCTCGTTCACAGCCAATCGGCGCAGAAAAGATTAACCGCTGGTTCTTCGATGATTTTAACTTTGGCTACAAAGACAAGATGACCTCTGTGGTTGACCCGCAAAACCAGTTGGCTATTTGGTCATATGTCAGCAATAGTGCCATCGACACAACGCCAGACCGCCTGCTTATCTACAACTATGCTTTGAATAGGTGGTCATACGCCACAGTTCGCGCTGACCTTGTGGCACCATTCTTCACCGCCGCATACACGCTAGAGGGGCTAGACCAGATTGCTGCATCAGTAGATGCGTTGCCAGCATCACTTGATAGCTCTTTGTATAAGGGCGGTCAGTACCTGTTTGGCGGTGCATTGGGCGATAAGATTTATTCATTCTCTGGAGACCCGCTAGAAGGCACTATTGTTACTGGCGAGACAGGCATTGCCACAGGAAATCACACGATTGTGACAAGAGCGTATCCTTACCACGAGGATGGCACTGTAACAGTAGCTATAGGGCTTAGAGGCACTCATACAGACACAGTGGCCTACACAGCGGCTGGTAGCGTTAATGACGCTGGCTTTGTTCCGTTCAGAGCGCAAGACCGCTATCATAGGGCTAAGATGGTGCTGTCAGGCCAATGGTCATATGCACAGGGTATGGATATCGAGGCTAGGAAGGTTGGCAGGCGATGACTATTGAGCAGCGCACAACTAACTTTCGTATCTTAAATCCTATTACGGCTACGACACGCGAGATTGCTGAGGTTCTAAACCGCACGATTAACGGCGGCTTGAACAGCGTTGGCTATGTAACATTGCCAGCAAACGTAACTCAGACCACTGTGCAGGAGCCGCGATACTCCACATCTAGCTTGGTTTTCTTTTGCGGGGTAGACCACAATCCTTGGCACCATAATCCGTACATAGACGGCTCAAGCACTAACGGCACTATGGTTATAAACTTTGACAATCAGGGACACGATGCAGATTTCGCCTACCTCATCATTGGATGAACTAGAACGTCTAGCTCACCACATTGAAGCCGCACTTGCGTACTCTGGTGATACGCATAGCCTTCTACACGTTGTAGATGCTATAAAGGACGGTAGCGCACAGTTTTTTCCACTTGAAAATTCTGTTATAGTGACTGAGATAGTTGACTACCCGAAAAGAGCCGTATGCAGGATTTGGTTGGCAGGCGGTGAGATGGATGAGCTTATAGAGGCTGAGAAAAGCATTGTTGAATGGGCTAGAAGCCACGGATGCGATGGAATGGAAATTATCGGACGCAAGGGCTGGGAACGCCAGCTAAAGGACTATAAGCCAGCGTCAACTGTATTGATAAAGGAAATATAAGATGAGCAAAGGCGGCGGTAGCACAAGAACAATCAATACGATGGTGAACCCACCAGAGTATGCAAAGCCATTCCTTGAGTACGGACTGTCAGAGGCAAAAGAGTTGTACGGCTCTAATCAGCCTCAATATTATCCTGGTCAAACCACTGTTGGCTTTTCACCAGAGTCTGAGATGGCTTTATCTGGCATTCGACAGCAAGCTATCACTGGTAGCCCCTTCATCAAGGGCGTACAAGATGTTGTGATGCAGAACCTGATGGGTACTAACCCGCTACAAGCCGCTGCATTCCGTCCAGTTGTTGAGCAGGTACAAGCACAAGCCGCTAAGGCTGGTCGTTATGGCTCTGGATACCAGCAGGCTGCGTTGGGGCAGGCATTAGCACCAATGGCTTATGAGGCGCAGCAACGAGCGATTGCACAGGCTCCGCAAGCTCGTGAGTTTGGTATGGCTGACCTAATGAGCTTGGCACAGGTTGGCGGCGCAAGAGAGGCGCAGTCACAAGCAGAACTTGCAGCAGATATCGAACGCTTCCAGTTTGAGCAAAACCGTCAACAGCAGAAGCTGCGTGATTATATGGCTACTGTTGCTGGTGGTACTGTTGGTAGTGAGCAGATTACGCCGCAGTTCAGAAACCCAACGGCAGACTTCCTTGGTATGGCTACGCAGGGTGTTGGTCTTGCTAGTCAGCTTGGCCTACTTGGCGCATAGGAGAGCTTTATGAGTCCACGCAGACCAGTAGATATTCTATTCCCTTCATTGCGGAATATGAACGCTAGAGGCGCAAATACAGGCTTGTCAACGGCAGGCCGGTTAATGCAAATGCCTGAGTCAAGCACGGCAAACATTGCTGATATTCGTAATGCTTATGCTCGTCAAGGTTTACAGGCTGGTACGTTGGATGCTGCGAAGCGTCAATCAACAGTTGAGTCTGCTCGTGATAGGGCTATGCGGGCTTTAGGAGCTTTGCCAGAGGCACCTGCGGCACAGACTAGAGCTAGACTTATTGAGCCGACCACAGCGTCTTCTGGGCTTGGTTCTATGCTGCCTGGACGCGGTACACCTGGCTCTGCTGCATTAGGTGCTTTCGGGCAAACTATGTCACAGCTAGGCGGCTGGCAGGATAAGCCTATGACCTTTGGGCAAATCCTTGGTGCGTCTTTAGGCAAAGCTCGTGAGGCGTATGGTACGGCTGAAGAGCGTCAGCGTCAGATTGCTGCGGAGAAAGCTGCTGCTGAACGGCAGGCAAGGCTAGATGAGCTTACTAGATTAAAAACTCTATCTGATATTGCCAAACAGCAACAGCCGGAATTACCAAAAACCTTAACCAGAACATTGCCTGACGGCAGAAAACAAGATTATGTCTTAGACGCTAAATCTCCTCGCGCAGACAAATATGGGCTAGCTCCATATGGAGAGCCTTATTCAGACATTAAGGATGTTACACCAACATCTTTAATGCAAAATATTCGTGCTGCATACGGTACTTTAGACTCGCCCGAAGCCAAGGCAGCTTTGAAGGCTGGAATTGAAGGGCAGACAAAAGGCAATTTCCAATCGAAAGGCACGGTTGTTGGTGCTGATGGTATTGAATTGGGGTCTGCTGTGTTTGACACAAGCACTGGAAAAACAATGTTGTCTGTAGCTGGTGCAGACGGCGAGGAACTTTTGCCTATGCCAAGTGGCTCTCAGATAATAACACCATCTCAAGAGTCAAAAGTTATTATGAACATAGACAACTTAAACAAGTTAGAAGAAACGATTGACCTAAGCGTACAAAGTATGAATGGCTTGGTAAGCTACCTAGAGTCCATTGATAAAGCCCCTGTCGGACTTAACCGTCTTTACAACAACTTTGTTGCTGACACAAAAACTCTTTTTAATGATTTCGTTAATTTCGAGGTTGATGGCAAAAAAGTAACTGAGTTAAACGAGGGTCAGCTTAATGCAGCTTTAGCGCAGGGTAAGTTGCAGAGTTTGATTGGTCAGTTTAGGCTTGAAACTGTTGGCGGCGGCGTAATGACTGAACAGGACGCTATCCGTATTCTTTGGAGCTTGGGTGGAGATGTAAATGCTTTGCAAAAGCCAGAGGTCGTAAAAGACGCTATGACCAGAATGTTCAAGAAGAAATATAAACATCTTGAGCGTCAGATTCGTCAATACAACACGCAAATAAAGCATCCTACATATATGATGATGCAAATGCCAGAAATTGAAATGCCAGAATTTGATGAATCATTGCTTTCTGAAAAGGTGGTCAAACAATCGGCAAGAACTAAGTTTAAGCAGGGTTCCTTAGAGGGTGATGGCGAAGGTGTGGAACAACCTAAGCCAGAAGCTGACTTAACTGCGGCTCCACAAGGTTTCCCTGCTGAGGATTGGGCTGTTCTTTCTGATAAAGACAAAAGAGATTATCTAGCTGCGGGGCAATAATATAATGGCTGAAACACCAGCACAAACACGCATTCGCTTAAAAGCAAAGGCGGCACGGATTAGGGCAGAAAAAGAAAAACAAATTTCTGCACAGGCTGAACTTATGACTATGCCGGATGAATTTACCGGCGAAGCTACGCCAGAAGCAAAAGAGTTTTTGCCTGGGTTTGGCACATCTATGCTGCAAGGAGCTACGTTTGGGCTTTCTGATGAAATTGGTGCTGGCGTTGAAGGCTTAAAGGCTATGGCGCGAGGCGAGGAGTTTATGCCAGCCGCTAAACAACGTATGGCTCAGACATCTGCTGAAAGGGCTGCTTTCAGAGAAAAATACCCAGTCGGCTCTTTTGTCGGTGAGGTGGTTGGCTCTCTCCCTGGGGGCATTTATGGCGGCGCAAAGTTAGCTGCTAGACAGTTAGGAAAAGGGACTGGAAAGTTAGCATCAGTTGGTCAGCAAGCCCTTTTGGCTGGAACCGGCGGTGCTGTGGCTGGTGCTGGTATGACTGAAGGCGGTTTAGAGCAACGTGGAAAAGGCGCACTTTTCGGTGGCCTCACAGGCACTGCTTTAGGAACCGCAGGCGCAGCTTTGCCAACAGGACGTTTAATGCCGTCACCGAAAACAAGAGAAGCTATTAGCTTGCTTGACGAAGGTGTGCCATTGACCGTTGGGCAACAGCTTGGCGGCCTTGTTAAAGGTGCTGAAGATGTGTTCTCTGACACTCTTCTAGGCAAAATTGGCGGTATCCCAGAAGCAAAAAGAAAAGCGTTTCAAGGGTTCAGCAAGGGCTTTATTAACGAAGCACTTGCGCCTATTGGTGCGAAAGTCCCAGAAGGTATGACTGTAAAAAAAGCTGGCAAATGGGCAGAAGATAAAATTAAAGATGAGTTCGGCAAGGCTGTCAGAAAGGCTAACCTTTCAGATGCAGAGCCTGTCATAAATATGCTTGAAAAAGCGATTAAGCCAAAATCTCTTAATGATATTGACTTAAACCTTGACGATATAAAGTTAGTAAAAGACACGCTTCAGAAATCAGTCGCTTCAAACATCTTTGATGGCAAGATGACGGGGCAAATGGTTCAGAAGTCTCTTAAAGCCCTAAACAACGCACAAAAGAAGACCGACATTGGCGACAATGTAAAGCAGGTCATAAAGGCCGCAAAAGAAGAGCTAGAGGGCATACTTGTGGCTCAAAATAGAGACAACAAGGCGTTACTAAACGCTAGAAAAGCATATACAAATATGTTCCCTATGAAGAAGGCTGTTGCAAAAGGCAAAGGCAGGGGGGCTTTCTCTCCAGAACAAGCCGAAGATATTTTGTCAGCGTCACCAGTACCACGAACAAGCGGTATGTACAAAAGGGTAGAAGAAGCACTTGGCCCATTAGCGGGTGACGTTCCGACAAGGAAGGCAGGTCTTGGTATTAACTTGCCCAATATTGGAACTACTGGCGCATTAGCGTCACAAGGGCTTTCTGTATTGCCATTTATTGCTGGAATGCCGCTTGCGTACAGAACCGGCCCACTTGGGGCTGCTGTAGCTAGGGAAGTGATTTCTACTCCTGGTTACTTGGCTAAGTCATTGGCGGCGACACCATCCTTATCTGGTATGGCAGGCGGTCTACTAGCAGGTGAGCAAGAATAGTGCTATAAATAAGGCAGTCGCCTTTAGGAGAAAATAATGGCAAAGAACAGTATCCGCGATTATTCGGCTACGAACAGCAGCAACACCGATATCCAGTCCATCGACATCTCCGAGGGCTGCTCTCCGGCTGGCATTAACAACGCCATCCGCGAGGTTATGGCTGACCTCAAGGATGTGTCTACCGGCGCGGTTGCGCTGGAAAGCCCTGCGATGGATAGCCTGACTGTCACTGGCGACCTAACCGTTGACACCAATACCCTTTACGTTGATAGCACAAATAACAACGTTGGCATTGGGACGACTTCGCCAGATACTGACATTACAAAATTTGGTGGTAGTTCTAAAGGTCTTAGCGTTGCGGCGGGACAACCTGTAATCGCTGTTAGAGCAACTGCAAATTCTCAATATGTAGGTTATTTTGGTCAAGCGTCTACAGATACAATTTTAGGGGCGATTGGTGGTGGCTCGCTTATTGTACAGACAGGTACATCTGCCACAGAACGTATGCGCATCGACAGCAGCGGTAACGTGGGCATTGGGACGAGTTCGCCTAGTGCAAAAGCACACATCCAAACCGCTTCATCAGGCTCTTCGGTAGCCAGTTCTGGTGACGAATTGTTTGTTGAAGGCTCTGGTGACGCTGGGATTACAGTTGGTGCTGGCAATACTAGCAAAGCAAGTTTGTTTTTTGCGGATAATGGCGACTCTGCCGCAGGCCGCATCAGATATGACCATTCTGACAATTCAATGCAATTTGGCACTAATGGACAAGCAGAACGCCTCCGCATCGACACCAGCGGTAGATTATTAGTTGGCAACTCAACTTACACTCTTTCCGCAAATGGTGTGTATTTAGATTCAACAGGTTCAGTATTTGCAAGAAATACAACTGGTGGTGCAACACACGTAAATTTCTCAAATCCAAATGGCGTAGTTGGCACTATCTCAACCAGCGGCTCATCCACATCCTACAACACCTCATCCGACTACCGCCTAAAGACCGCAGTCACCTATGACTGGGATGCAACCACACGCCTAAAGCAATTACGTCCAGCTAGGTTTGAGTGGATTGCTGATGGCGATGACGCTGTGCCTGTCGATGGCTTCCTTGCCCACGAGGTGGAGGACATCGTGCCAGAGGCAATCACCGGCACTAAAGACGCTATGCGTGACGAGGAATACGAGGTCACACCAGCGGTGCTTGATGAGGATGGCAACGTAGTTACACCAGCCGTGATGGGTACACGTTCAGTTCCTGATTACCAAGGCATTGACCAGTCTAAGCTGACCCCATTACTTACCAAGGCACTAATTGAGGCGGTTGAGAAGATTGAACAATTAGAGGCGCGGATTACAGCGTTGGAGGCTAACTAATGGCAAAAGATAAACTCACCGACTACGACAGCACCGCCGCGAATAACCTCGATGTCGGCGGTATCTCCGTTGCCGAGGGTATGCTGCCAAGTGGCGTTAACAACGCTATTCGGGAGCTTATGTCGCATCAGGCTGATGCCTTTAGTGCTGGCACTCCGTTGTATGTAGACCAGACGAATAACCGTGTTGGCATTGGCAATGCGGCACCGGCTACTGCTCTTGAGGTTGACGCTAATGGAGCCACAGTAGCTACTTTTGACAGGGCTACGAGTGATGGCAGCATTGTAGACTTCCGCAAAGACGGCACCACTGTGGGTAGTATTGGTGCAAAGTTTTCTGGTCGTAGTTATATTGCTTCTGGCTCATCTTCAAACACGGGCGTCCGATTTGACAGCAACTTTATCGCTCCGGCTGACGCAACAGGCGCAAACAGAGACAATGCGATTAACTTAGGCTCTAGCGGCGACCGCTTCAAAGACCTTTACCTATCCGGCGGTGCATACTTGGGCGGCACTGGTTCGGCTAATTATCTGGATGACTATGAGGAAGGGAGTTTCAATTTTGTTTTAACTGGAAGTGCTAGTGCGCCAACAACCTCACAAACCACAACTGGTTATTATACAAAAGTTGGCAGGTTTGTAACGATTACTGCATATTTTAATAATAAAGACTTAACCGGAGCTTCTGGAGATTTAAAGGCAACTGGCCTCCCATTTGTGAGTAATAGTGATTCAACAAACCGTGGTGCTAATACTTGCGCCTTATTTGGATTTTCCTTTTCTGGTAGTTTGTATGTGGATGTGCCTCCAAATAGCACAACGGTTTTTTTCCAAGAATCAAGAAGCAACTCTTCTTGGGTACCGATTGCTGTTAGTGCCGCTTCTACAAAATATGTTCAGTTGACCTTAAATTATATGACATCTTAATTACCTCATTCGGATGATTGAGGCAGACAGTCCAGCCATAAAGGAGAAAAACAATGGCACTAACAGAAGAAACAGTACAAGACAAAATCGAAATCGTAGGTGACTATAAGCACGTCCAAGTACGCACCGCAACGGTCATCAAGCGTGATGGCGTTGAGATTAGCCGTAGCTTTTCACGGCACGTTGTAGCACCTGACGCAGACATCACTGGCGAAAGCGCAGAGGTTCAAGCTATCTGTGCAGCGGTGCATACACAGGCTGTTAAGGATGCCTATGCGGCACATCTAGCGGCACAATCGGCTGAGATGGCTCCGGCTGAAGGCGACGAATAATGCAAATGACCAGCCTTATCGACACACTCATTGGTCTGGTTGTGGCTGGGCTTGCGTGGTTTATGAATGAAACCAGCAAAGAGCAGAAGCGGCTCAACATCCTGCTGAACAAGACGCGGGAAGAGTACGCTACAAAGGACGACGTGCGCTCCGATATGCGTAACGTAATGGACGCTTTGCACCGCGTTGAGGATAAGCTCGACAAGGTACTTAGCCGCGCACCCTGATGTTTAAGGCGGTGGTGTTAGCCTGCATCATTGGCGCACCTACCGAATGTGTCGAGTTCCACGACATCCGTGGCCCCTATTACACCGAGAGAGAGTGTCGCAGCCGCGCTATGGAAATGGGGCGTGACATAGGCGAGATAGCTAACCTGATGCCAGTTAAATGGCGTTGTGACCTGTTGAAGAAAGGAATGCTGTCATAGACCCTATTACCATCACAGCAGCCGTCAGCGGGGCTACAGCGGCGTTTAACGGCATAAAGCAGATGATAGCTGCTGGGCGAGACCTAGAGTCCTGCATCGGTGACGTATCGCGCTGGATGAAGATGGCATCTGACGTTGACCAAGCCGAGAAGCGTGTCAAGAACCCTTCCGTATTCCAAAAGCTCAAAGGCTTCGACAGCATCCAGCAGGAAGCGTTGCAAGTTTACGCTGCCAAGAAAAAGCTAGAAGCGCAACGTGCAGAGCTAAAGCAATTCCTTAATATGAGCTATGGGCCGCAAGCGTGGGCTGACCTGATACAGCTAGAAGGCCGTATCCGCAAGGAACGCCAGGAAGCCATTTACAAGCAGCAGGAAATGCGACAGCAGATACTGGAGTTCATCCTCATAGGCGCATTAGGCTTGACAGCATCGACAATTTTACTAGGCTTAATCTGGTTAGGAGTAAACAGATAGGAGACTAGATATGTGGCTACCTAAGTATAAGCACGAGATTGAGTACCGCCCATCAGAGAATGATTACATCGTCAAGGTGTTCGAGGGTGCAAAATTAATACAGGTGTCGTTCTTTAATACTTGCGGTGCGGCACTAAGTTTTGTAGAAAGGAGAGAAGAGAGCTACTCGCAATCCTAGCTCTTGGTTTCCTCCCTAACTCCACCCCAGAGGTTTTTCCCTTGCCTCTGGGGTTCTTCTTGGCAAACCTCTCCCTGACAGCAATCGTCTATCACTTGGTCACACTCAAAGCATTGCGTGTGTCCGTGGACATATACCGTTCTAAGCCTGTTACCGCAGCGTGGGCAGTGGCTGCGCTCGTTCTGGTGGTCTTGCATCACTTGGTAAGCCCTTTGACCTTCTCGAAGCTCCTGAGACCGCCCAGACCCAGCATACCCATCAGCACTGTCAACAAGCTGCTCATATCGAACTGTGGTAGCTCTGGAAGCGGTACACCGGCATAGGCACTGCCGAAGATGATGAACGGTGCCAGGACAAAGTGCCAGGCCAATGCCACTCCGCACGTCCAGCCCACGAAAGGCCGCCATCCTGCCACAAAGATGCTGCGGTGGGATGCCTCAGCCTTGTTTATCTCTAGCTGCCCTTTGGCAAGCTCCTGAGCGTGTCTGTCTGCCATTGTGGCTAGTTCGTGAGCCAGCTTGTTCTTCTGGTCTTTATCCTCGACAAACTTATCAAGCAGGCCGGTGACAGGTGCTATGAGTGCTTCAATCATCTGACATAATCCTTGCTATGTACATCCAAAGTGATTCGGTTCTGTTTTCCATTACTTGCTCTCATTCGCCATCCAGACGGCAAAAGCACCAGTAGCCGCGCCGACTATGGTGCTTACAAATGCTGTCTGTTGTGTGGTGGCAGATGTGCCTAAACCCATAAACCAATCGCACACGTTCCAAGCCATTACGGTAAATGCAAGCATCATACCGCGTGGGATTATCTTATATTCAAGTAGCGTCTTGCTCATCCCCAAAACGCCTTTGGCTTGTTACGCTTATTTACGTTTTTCTTATGCTGTCCTGGGCGTTTCACTCTCTTACGCACCAGTCGCACATATTCTTTACTCTTCTGTGCCATTAGCTAGGTCTCTCATACGTTCTACTAATCGCTTGGCGCGATTCGGAACCTGAGTATACCATTTGCTGTCAACCATTTCATCTGCTGCCTTATGCCAGTTACGAGCATCGACACCAGCCTTCATACCGACAAAGCGGGACAGGCGAGGGTAGCCAAGGTTGAACATCATATTCGCAATGATGTACTGGCACTCTTCCGGCAGGTCATCAAAGTCATCATATAACCGGCGGCAGTCTTCCAGCGTCACCAGAATGTCCAAATTAAACGCCTGATGCACACGGTCGCGGCTGACAGGTGTGCCAACTGCGAGTTTATGCTCTGGGTCATCCTCAGTCACCAAGTGACCGATTCCGAAAGTTTTGAGGGCTAAATGGTCGAGATATATCTCGAACTTGCAACCCTCATCAGCGACTAGCTCGTCACGCAGTCTGTCTAATTT
>Ga0208161_1000359_pt1 | contig 26470 bp, 48 predicted proteins | sample CB_VirMetaG_3_FD_184538 | JGI IMG/M metagenome (GOLD analysis project Ga0208161, IMG submission 184538) | Freshwater to marine saline gradient viral communities from Chesapeake Bay - CB_1508_1S Viral MetaG (SPAdes) (version 4) | ecosystem: Environmental > Aquatic > Marine > Coastal | place: USA... | reverse complement strand
GTTGACGGTATCATAGAAAGAAACCCAGCGGAGTCTATCACTAGGATCTATGATGAGTCTGCCACCAGACCATTCCTAGAAGAGCAAGAGATCAATGGTTACCCACCATTCTCATGGCAGGCTAAGACCTACAGCCGTGGCGATAAGATTATCTATCAGGCAGCAGACAAGCTGGTCGGATTAAAGAAAGCCGAAGAAGAAATAAACAGAGCAAGAGCACTGGCTGGGTTACCACCAATTAAGAACAAGGACTCTGCCTACGTTGGCGAGGAATCAATACCCGGCAAGATTGGTATCGAGGTTAAAGACTTCCAAGAGAATGTGCAAAGACCTTATGCCAAGAAGATAGCTGACTCTGGCATCCCCATTGAAGAGCTTGATGAGTTCCTAACATTCCGCCATGCTGTTGAAAGAAACAACAGGATACAGCTGCGAGACCCTAGTCGCAATGTAGAAACCAACCCCGGCTCTGGCTCATTAAAGACCGGAGAGCGCCTATCAAACTTCTATGTTAAGCAGATCATGGAGAACCGATACGGCTACAAGTGGGACGATGCTTCGGAGTCTTGGGTTGGTGGCAATGATCGTGGCAAGAAGCTAATGGATCTTGCTGCTGATGCAGATGGCATTGTTAATAGCACCATTGATCGCATGATTAAGGGTGGGCTGCTATCCAAAGATAATGCCGAGGCACTGCGAGGGCTGTACAAATACTACGCGCCGCTGAAAGGCAAGGCTCAAGAGGATGACTTTGCAGATTTTGTTGCCGTTGGATCTGGATTAAGCACAAAGGGTAAAGAGTACAAGATCGCCTTGGGTCGTGAGTCTGCATCAGAGTCTCCGTTAGGACACATCATGCTGAACGCCGAGAGAACCATAGCTCGTGCAGTGAAGAATGAGAACTTCGGGCAGAAACTTGTAAAACTTATTAAGGATAATCCAAACAGTGATTTTTGGAATGTATACAGTTCATCTGACCCTAGATTTAAGCAGGCGGTTGATACGCATTACACCTACATAGGGAAAGAGTCCGGTATGCAGGGGCAAAGATATCCCGATATACCAAAAGGCATGGACAGGAAGGACTTTGTCAAGTACGTAGTAATAAAGCAGGACGGCCTTGCCAAGTTTGATGGTGACCTTATTGGCGCTAAAGATGGTGAAGAATTCTTTGTTGAGTTAAAAGATGAAAGACTAAGACGCGCCATACTGAGTGTTAATGCCAGCGAAGCAGACAACTTGATCCGCAAGTTCAGCATGGTTAACCGATTCCTGTCGATGATGAACACATCATTAAACCCCGAGTTTGTTGTGGGCAACTTCTCTCGTGACTTACAGACCGCGATATATAATATCGTTGGCGAACAAACAATGCAGGGCGGCAAGATCAAAGATGTTAAGCGCATCACACGGCGGGTTCTAAAAGATGTGATCCCATCTATGGGGATAGTCTACAAAGGCATGCGCCGTTACAACATGAAGGACGGCACATTAAGAAGTAACATCACCGGCATCTCCGAGGCTGACTATCTAGACTTCCGAGAGTTCATGGAGTCAGGTGCCAAGGCTGATTGGTTCTACACCAGACCAGCGGAAGAGCAGGTTCAAACAATCCAAAGCATGGTTGACATGGCTAACGGCACCTTTACGGGAAACTTCCGTAAGGGCTACGAAGGTGTGATGAACTTTGTTGAGGATGCCAACGGCTCGGTAGAAAATGCTGTTCGATTTGCTGCATTCAAAGCTGCTCGTGATGAGCTTCTGAACTCTGGTGTTGATCGTGCAGAGGCGGTCGCTACAGCATCAACACTGGCCAAGAATTTAACGGTAAACTTTAACCGCAAGGGTATGCAAGGTGATCTCTTAAACGCGCTGTATCTGTTCTATAATGCAAGCGTACAGGGCACAATGAACTTTGCCCGTGGATTGAATGTCTTTGACCCCGGCTCAAGCCGAACCAAGCAGGCAATGGTTGCCTCGATGATAGGCTTTGGCGCATTGATGGCGGCTCGAGGTGAAGAAGAGAGTGAAGAGAATCCAGACTCTGGCAGATCTTACTACTCAGAAATCCCTGACTACATTAAAGAGCGTAACATTGTCATCATGGCAGAGCCTTCAGAAGCTCCTAAGAAAGGTGCGAACAACATTTATTTAGACAAGAATGGGAAGGAGTATGCTAATAAGGCCCAGTATTACTACACCATCCCATTGCCCTATGGCTATAACGTTTTCCATGTAGCCGGAGTTAAGTTGTTCGAGATGAAGAATGATACCATCTCTGTAGAGAAAGCCAGTGGTGACTTGTTGAGTGCCTTCTTAGGATCGTTCTCTCCGATAGGATTCTTCCCATTGCCAACAATAACCCAGCCATTCTGGGAGCTTGCCAAGAACGAAAACTACTTCGGCTCGCCAATATACAAAGAGAACTTCCCCACTGGGGTGCAGAGTCCAGCATCACAGCTGGCTATGTCCTCCACCAGAACACCATTCAAGAATGCCGCTAAGATACTGAATAGCCTGACAGGTGGTAACGAGTACGAGTCTGGCTACATGGATGTATCGCCTGATGCGCTAGAGCACATCGCTGAGTTTGCTCTGGGTGGTGCGGGTACCTTTGGTCTGCGTAGCATGAATGCATTCGAGAAGTGGATGGCTGGCGAAGAGCTTGAGAGTAGAGAGGTTCCGTTCCTGCGCCGGGTTATGGGTGAGCCTGATAGAAACATTGCTGTCGCTGATTACTATGACCGCAAGGTAAAGCTGGAGCAGAAGGAGGCCGCTATACAGGGTCTTCGTGGCACAGACAGGGTTAAGTTTCGAGAGCGCAACCAAGACTACGTCACCATGTTTGGTGTGCTTAACAGCATCGAGCGCAAGCTGAGAAAGGTTAGGCAGATGGAGAGTCAGCTGAGATCAAGAGCTGCCCTGTCACCAGCTAACGCAAAAGAATATGCTGAGGCATTGGAAGTGTTGGAAGAAAGAAAACAAAAACTGTATGACCAGTTTAATAATCTATATGACAAAAGGGTGGGAAGGACTAAGTAATTTTTATTAGTCCTTCAGATATCATGATAGACCATGTTCTCTCTAACGCTCTCATCTGACAACGCAGGATTTCCTCTTTGAGGAGTCCTGTTTTTTTTCGCCCGTCAATTACATCATGGCAATCGGAGCAACCGTAAACTCCAAAGTGATCATGAGACTTCAAGGCAACTCCCTTACTTACAGATCCTATATGGCACAGCACCACAGTCTCTGGGTTGTTATTACAGTGGGGGTGAATCTGCAACGTGCACATTTTTCCCCGTGCAGACCGTCTAAGTTTTGACATAAGGAAATCCTAATGAGCAGTTACTACGAAGGTTTAAAAACATATTGTAATACAGATCGTCAGGTGCAAGTAATATCAATGAGAGCCTCTGGAATGACCACGAAAGAAATTTCAATGGCGCTAGGGGTGACAGAAAGAACCATCCAAAACATAACTAAACTCGTTGTCGATAGAGCAAAAATAAGAGGCTATGCCCCAGAGCATGACATGATTCATGCGGTGCCAGATCAATACTACGTTAAAGGAGTCTCGAGTTATTACAACAAGGACGGAGAACTTTCTGGCCAATGGGTTAAGTCATCCCTCAGTGCAGAAGAGGCAAGGCTCAAAGCCTTTGAGATATTTAAAACAGGCTTGATGGAAGATGTGGCTGGCAAGGCCAAGCCAACCAAGAAACCAAAGGGTAAGAAGGATGAGAACAAGGCCGCATTTTATATTTGCGGTGACCACCATCTGGGTCTTAAGGTGTGGAGTCCAGAGACCGGGGATGATTCCTATGACATTGACATTGCTAAGAGCCTGCTGTTCAGCGCTGTAGATAAACTTGCAGAGATGTCATCTCACTGCTCTGTTGGTGTGTTTGTTAATCTCGGTGACTTCATGCATGCAAACAACCTTAAGAACCAGACACAAAGCCAGAACCACGCTGTCGATGTTGACTCAAGAATGGGCAAGGCAATACAAGCTGTCGGAGAGTTATACAAGCGGGTAGTCTCTAGGATGTTAGAGGTTCATGACGAAATAGTTATCATCAACGTGCGCGGTAATCATGATCCCGATGCATCCCTGTGGCTTAACGAGATGATCAAGCTCTACTATGAAAATGAGCCTAGAGTCACAGTGATGGAGAACTACAATAAGTTTATGTGGTACGAGTGGGGCGAGAATCTAGTTGTCCTGCATCATGGTGACAAGATAAACCCACAAAGACTACTGGAGAACATCTCTGGCTTGCTGTATAAGCAGTGGGGTAGATGCCGACATAGAGTTTGCTGGACGGGCCACATCCATCACAAACAAGCATTAGAGCTGGGCAGATCTATGACGGTGGAAAGCTGGAATGTTCTCCCGCCCGCCGACAGCTATCACGCAGAGCTAGGCTATGGTGCGAGCAGGAGCATGAGCTGTGTCATCCTTGACAAGCATTTCGGTGAACACTCACGCTTTAAGATAGGGATCGATCAGATCCGATAATGTGAAGGATAGCCTTCTCTTTGTCGGTGAATAACTTCTGATCTCCAGAACCAGACTTGGCACCCCAAACACCCAAGACATCAGATCTCTTTAACTCTCCGATCTTCTTGTCGTCTTGGTCTGTGATATCCCAAACCTTGTTGCCAGATGAGTCTTCCCTCTCATTAGCGTAACCGTAAAAGGTTTGCTTATTCATCATTCTCTTCCTGTATTTTTTCAATAAGATCTCGAAGGGTTTGGTTTATCTTGCTTATCTCTAGAGCAAGAGCATCTATTGATTCAATAAGTGGCAACAGCTTGTTGCTATCACTCATCGAACATTCTCCACTCGGCGATAGACACCTTCTCCCCGTACCGATTCTTGACCGTCTTCATGGTGGTCTTGATCTTGTAACCCTTACTGCGAAGCTCTGATATCCTTGCTGGTGCCTCGATGATACCGAGAGCCTGCCAGCTATCAATACGGCTTAAGGTGTTACCCTGCTGTAAGTAATCAAGAATTCTTTCTTGCTGGTTCATCTTTCTTCTCCTCTGGTTTTGTTTTCTCTGGCTTGGTGACAAAGATCTTATCAAAGTTCTTGCTGAACTTTTCTTTATCAACTGGTCTCTGCCAACTACCTTTGACTGTCATAACTTCATTTTCCTAATTGTAAATCCTGCGTACTCACCATCGTCTTCTAGGATTGTTATTTCTTCCCAGAGTAGATCATCACTCACCCTAACTTCTAATTCAGTTTCAATCCAAACCTTAGCGCCACAAGAGAGCGGTTTATCTGGACTATAAACCACGCGAGCAACTACCTCTCCCTCGTGGATTATCTCCGCGCCATTTGTCTTTCGGTTTCTCTTGTAGTCCTTCACCGTTATTACAGGAAGGTTACCGCCCTTTGAATTGGCTCTAATGTTATGCTGATTGATGTGTATTTTAGTTTGCATCACTCACTCTCCTAATTGAAAGACCTTCGTACTTACCGCCTTTTTCTATGATCAGTGTTTCTCCCCAGCTCAACTGGTCTCCAACACTCCACTTCATTGCATCAACCAGCTTTGTGGGAAGCGGTAAAATCATCTCCCCAGTTTTTGGATCACGTTCAACTTCAACTATGTAGATCATCACTCACTCTCCCTTTTCTGCACTAGGTAATGCAAAGGCTTTCTTTATCCTCGTCTTTCATCACTGGCACTCCTGTTGATAGAGAAACCATCAGTTGTTAGAAACAAAACCAGCTTAACCATGTCCTCGGTCTCAACGGTTATAGCTGTTGGTGGCGAAGAGTCCGCTTGGTGCATGTAATGATGATCAAGCAGGTTCAAAGCCCATCGCAAAACCTCCTGTCTATTCTTCATCACAATCTCCGTCATCAAAGTTTTCACCCTTGCCGTGATAGACAATGACAACCGCCTCGCAGTTTGAGCAAGACAAGTTCGTCTCGATCAAATAGATTCCCGACTCGTCATCGTTGTCACCACCCCAGATAAGCTCACTTCCACATGCCCAGCAGTTCATCTTTACCCCTCCCTTTCCAGAACGTGTTACCGTGAGACTCCCCAATTACCAGACCAACATCCTCTGGATCTACGCAATACCTATTATCATGGTCTCCCTTTCTGTGCTTATCAAAGTTTCTAGTGGTGCTAAAAAACTCACCACATACCACACACTGGCACCGATTCTTTGTCCCCTTTAGAACTGCATTTGTTCTAGGCATAATCTTCCTCACTTGGGGTTGGTGGTACAGCGAACCCCATCTCTGCCGCAACATTAATCAACACATCAATCAACTCTGAATACTCTCTGGTGTCTGCTCCCGAGCTTCTATGCAACGGCCTTCGCATTACACCAAACTTTGTTTCTATCTCTTCACTACCGTAGCAAATGCACAGCAACTCATTGTGCATTTCATCGGGGGTCATGCCGCAGTGTTTAGCAAACTGGTTGCACCACTTGCGATAGTAGTTCTCTTGGGATCTGGTGTGGTTCTTTCTAACCTTTCTGATTGAAATTGTCACGCCGTGCGTTGCTGTCTTAAGCATATCCATCAGATCATTACTTCGCTCAACCTCTACTGCGGCAACGAACTCTTGCAGAGAGAGCATAAGCTCTCTCTCTGTAGGCCAAACCTTAAGCGTGATCATCAGAACGGAATCTCTTCGCTTTCAAAGTCAGACTCAGGTGCTTTATAACCTCGACCACCACTAGCAGGAGTGTTGCGAACGCGATTGCTGTAGCCACCCCCGTTGTTAGAGTAACCGCCACCGCCATTAGAGTTGCCGCCTTTACGCTCGCCAGTGTAGACCTCATTAGATGCATATAAGAACACCTCTCCATCGTCCTTCCTACGCTTCCAAGCCGCAATGTCAATTTGGAGGATAGGATCTTTGTGCTGCTCACGAGACCGCTCATAGATATCAATCAATCCGGCAAGCTGTTGTGGCGTTAGCCGCAGGTAACCCTTGAAGTCTGGGTGAGTATCCTTAGCCTTGGTTTTATTCTGGTTCAAATAAAAACCATCACCCTTGATGTTAAGTTCGCTCATTACTTTTCTCCCTTTTCAATAAATTCACGCAGTGCAGTAAAGCCCTGCTGTAGTTTTGCTCGTGCCTCTGGGTAATGCTTCTCAAGTTTCTGGATCAGATCCATGTTGGCACTCCAAAAGGACTTCATATCGTCAACCGTCTTAGCCAAACCAGTAATGGTATTAACCATAAGATCGACAACCTCATCAGCCATAGTTTCATCCCAGTTCTCTACATCGTTGGGGAACGGAGACTCACCAGACTTGACCTTCTCAGATAGGCTCTTCACCATATCTGCATCATTCTTCGGAACAGCCTTTGGCTTGGCTGTCTTCTTGGCAACAGGCGCAGGCGCAGGCTCGTCATCAGTTACCGTTGGCACATCAGATCCGGCATATATGAAATGACCGAGACCCCAGAGCGCAAAGTTTTTTACCAAGCATCTCATCTTCGCATCAGATATCTGTCTGGCATCCGGTGCTTTGATGGCATTGTTTCTGTGATCCATAACGGGCAACCACATCTCCCGATAAAGATCACCAATGTTCACCTTGCATGACACAGTAACTGAGTCGTCTGGGTGCAGTGTGTCCTCAAAGAAATAGAACTGAGCCTCTGGATAATTCTGCATCATAATCTCCCATGCCCAAGCCCAGCTTAGGTATGACAGCTGACGATTGCCCTGCCCAATCTTCTGAATCTTCCCAGAACAATCTATCTTGGATAGAGTCTTCCAGACATCTGCATATGTTGTTTTAGTTGTCATAATTTTCCCTCTAGTTTTGTGATGAAAATGGATTCCTACTAAACCCCTTAAGGTCAGACCGGAACTTGGTGCCGTCAATGTTGTAGAACTTGAGCAGTGATCGTTCGATAATATCCCTGATCTCTACAGGCTCTAACTGCATAAACATTAATGATGGAATAAGTATTAAGTCCTTCTCCTTCCCATCATGTCTGAATGCAAACCTCACCCTGTCCCCTCTCAGACTTGCCGATAGGCTTGGCAACCTAAACATCTGCCAAAGCCCGATCATTTTTTTATCAACCATCTCGTTGGTCAGCATCTATCTCTCCCGCGTATTGATCGCACCACTGAGACACCCTGCACCAATCGCCAGAGCACCGGACACAATCACCTTCCCGAGTCTCGACATAGTGATCCTTGCCAAGCGCCTCGACCTGTTCCTCTGCTGTTTTGATAGAGTCATGAACTTTAATTGCTCGAACACGACCAGACTTCTTCACAGCATAGGTTGTTGGCTTAGTCCACCGCTCCTTGCCAGAGCATAGGGGTAGCTCTCCGCCAGACACATAGTTAAACTCTGCGGCTTGATGCAATGTGATACGCTCGTGCATATAGTCATCCTGCTCGCCTTCAGACCACATCGGTATGTTGACGATCATTATGGGTGAGATAGGGTAGTCACCATCACCCGCCTTTCTTCGTTGCCAGTCTCTGAGTATGGCAATGATTCGCAAGCCCTCGACCTTGCATCCCTTAGACTTACGAACTAGCCAAGCATAAGCATTGAGTTGATTGTGCCACTCAACCTTGTCGTTCATAACAGACCAAGCAGATGTGACCTTGTAGTCTGAAATGATCACGCTCTTGGTGGTGACATAAGTTTGTAGGTCAATAGCACCAGAGATCTTCCAACCCATGTACTCAACAAACAGCCGCTCTTCTGACAGAGAGTCAACCTCTTCGGTGGCATCTTCAAAAACGTTATGCATAGCAGTACCAAACCGAGACCACAGGTGATCCACTACATCTATCTCGATGTCATCTTCATGCTTACGCTTAAGTATGCCAACTCGAGGTGAGTCAATCAGCGTTGTCACACTGATGTTACTATCACCCCTACTGTAGGTGTCCTTGGTCAACGCCTTGACCACCACCTCTGGCAGTTGAAACTTGTTAGTTGTTTTCATTTGATATCCTATAGAAGCGCACACCGCGCTCATCACCCTTGGTTTCTTTGCGTATAGAAAAGTAGAATTCAGGGTAGTTTTCTTGGTATCTTATAGCTCTGGATCGCAGAGCTGAAACCTTCCGGTTGCTATGGTCGTCATCTACTGTTGCCAGAAAAAATGATTGCCCCACTTGCATCTGATCGAAGGTTTTTTCTATGTCTTTTGGTAATGACTCCCGCTGTAATCGAAAGTCCCTTTTCAATGGGACGTTCTCTAGCTGTAATGTACTCTCTGCTTTGGCTGTCATATTCGATAGCTCCTGTTTCTTCCAATTCAACAATTAAGTTTCCGATCTTACTCATAAGATGTTACCTTTAATAACAATCCGAGGCAAGTATAACTTAGGAGTTGTGCTATGACAAGTATTTGGTTTACGATACAAGGCGAACCTGCAAGCAAAGCGAACAGCAGGCAGTTGGTCACCATCAAAGGTAGACCTGCATTCATCAAAAGCAAGAAGGCTCGTGACTACGTCAAGATGTTTCAAGACCAGTGCCCGTGCTTAGAACAAAAGTTGGAGGGAGACCTGTGGGTTGATATCAAAATATTCTATGCAAGTCGGAGACCTGATCTCGATGAGTCGGTTATTCTAGACTGTATGCAGGATTACATATACGAGAACGACCGACAGGTTAAACAAAAATTCGTACACTGGGGTCTCGATAAAGAAAATCCCAGAGCGCAGATAGTAGTAGGAACAATGAATGATAAAATCTCTGGAAGAGAGCATAGTTACCCAAGCGATTAAAGATCTGGGTGACACGGAAGAGTTTTGCAGGGTAGAAGCACTGCTGTTCTTTGTGGGTGGTGATCACCTTCCACATTGCAGGGGTGCCGGACTAGATGGTGACGCAATAGAGCAGTCAGTCATTAAGATTGCCAAGGAGTCTGGTGCCAGAAGGGCGAAGATGATTAAGGATTTAATCAAAGACATTCCTAAATACTAGGAATATTTCTAGGACTATAAGTATTCCTAGTTATTTATATATTAGTAGTATTTCTAGGACTAGGAATATTTCTAAGACTAGGAATATAAACAGAAGATTGTAGAAAAATAGAGGAGAGTTAAAACCATGTCAACAGTTTTGGATGAATTTTTATCAACGGTAAACCAAAGCGCACGATATGTGTGCCCAATGTGCTCAAAGGATCGCAAGAAAAAAACCGATAGAACATTGAGTGTAACCGTTGATACCGATGGCACTAAGTATTTCTGCCATCACTGCGGAATCTCTGGGGTCAAAGCAGAGAAACCATACTACGAAAAATATCTAGACCAACAAGACACAGTGTCTACCGTACGTGCAATTTCTGTGCCAAAGGTATCAGATGACGGGCAGATAGAGGAATCACTCAGCGCAAGAGGGATTGATTACTCGAAGGTTAAAGACAAGTTTAAGATTGTCACTGGCAATAAATACTTCAGACAGAGCGGCAACCTAGAGGCGGGTGAGGTGTCTGCCATAGGATTCGTTTATGGCAACAACGAAGCGGTTAAATGGCGATCCTGTGCAGATAAGAGGTTCACCCAAGACGGTGCGGCAAGAACGCTGTGGGGCATCGATGCTGTACGAAAGCAAGGGGGTGCTGAATTATTGGTGATCACTGAGGGCGAGTACGATGCTCTGTGTGTGGCATCGGTAATGGATGAGGCTGTTGTTTCCGTCCCCAATGGTGCGCCACAGAAGATATCTAACCGCGAGATAGATCCCAACGAAGACACCAAGTTCGCTTACATCTGGGATGCTAAGGATGTCATCAACGAGTGTAAGAAAATCATACTGGTCACAGACAATGACGAGGCGGGCGAGGCGCTTAGAGAGGAGCTTGCCAGACGCATCGGCAGAGCCAAGTGTTACAGTGTTACATACCCAGAAGATTGTAAGGATGCCAATGACGTTCTCAAAAAGTATGGTGAGTACGCTGTCACTGCCTTAGTCCAAGGCGCAGAACCCATGCCGCTCGAGGGCGTATACACTGTTGATGATTACAAGGTGGATGTTAAACATCTCTACGCCAACGGTATGATTGGTGGTCTTTCGACCGGACTGCCATCGGTCGATGAGTTGTTTACTATTAAGCAGGGTCAGTTGTCTGTTGTCACTGGGATTCCCGGCTCTGGCAAGTCAGAGTTCATCGATCAACTCATGGTAAACCTAGCACAGAAGTACGATTGGAAGTTTGCGGTGGCATCGTTCGAGAACCCACCACCCCTTCACATTGCCAAGATCGCTGAGAAGATTGTAGGCAAGCCCTTCTTCGATGGCATGACCCCGAGGATGTCACAGGAGGAAGCGGACGATGCGCTCGACTACATCCATGATCATTGGATGTTCCTTGAGCAGAGATCTGGTGAGGCGGCTACCCTAGATTCGATTCTGGACAGGGCGCAACAGGCGGTGATGAGGATGGGGGTTCGCGGATTGGTGATTGACCCGTATAATTACATCGCGCAGTCATCCAAGGTGGACAACGAGCACCAAGGAATCAATGAGATGCTGACCAGATTGGTATCGTTTGCTAGATCAAACGGCATACACATCTGGTTCATCGCTCACCCCGCCAAAATGCCGACCGATCAAGACGGCAAGACCGCAGTGCCAAAGGGTATGAACATCTCTGGCAGTGCCGCCTTCTTCGCTAAGGCAGATCTTGGGGTGACAGTCCATCAGAATAAGAACAAGGAAGTGGAGATCCATTGCTGGAAAGTGCGATTCAAATGGCTAGGCAGTGTTGGCAAGACCACGATACACTATGACATCCCAACGGGTCGCTACTCGGAGGCGAAGTATGACATCCATATGCCGGAGTCAATCAAATCGTACCAAGAAACCGATGACGACTGGTTCTAAGGTCAACGACATTGGCTCGCTTCAGCTTCACAGCAAGCATGACATTGTCATAGAAACATTAGACACTGGTCTCGCTCGGGCTACCGTTCGGGATCAGTTGTTTATTGATAAGCTGTTGCTTGCAGGTCTGATCACATTGCATCAGCACTCTCGGGCAGGATATTTTTTAAGGCTTGCCGAGTTAGCATCAGTTCACCTGTGCTCACCCAGTCTCAGTCCTATAGTATCCGGTGGTGTTAGGAAGTCTGATCTATACAATCGAGGCTTGATTAAATTATCTCGGGCACTCAAGGATGTGCGACACCTTCACGGTCAGTTGGGAGTTGATGTAGTGCAGGATCACATCATCGAAGACAGGCACACAAAAGATCCGGTTCGGATCGATGCCATCAGAGCGGTGCTTTCCCAGACATAAAAAGTTTCACCATAAACACATTAAGGGAATACATGAAGTATAAAATGGTTGTTAAATTAGGTGATAGAATCTTTGTGAAAAAAAGAAGCAAAAGCAAAGAGCACTTGGAAAATATGGCAATCGCTTTAAGCAAAAAGAAACCGTATATGACCGTGTATGTTGTATCAGAAAACACACGCATATAAAGAGACGATCTCCCAGACACAAAAAAAGCCCTCTAAAAAGAGGGCAATGTGGAGGGAAAAACCATGAACTGAGCGAGTGCTCGAGCCGATAGTCTCATGGTGTCTCATAGAATACAAGTGTGGTTGTCGATAATGTTGGCGTTGTTATGAACACAAGCCCGATACGCACGGCACACTATCTTTCGATGCAACCACTCACCGTTTATGGAGTTCGGGCTAGTGTATTACAGTCTGATCACTCATCTCGGCAATCAAATCTTTTCTTAGTTCGTTTAACAGCATCATCCAATGAGACACAATCTCCACCTTCGCATCATCATTAACAAGGCTGAAGCTCTCATGAACTCTCAGACCTACACCGTAGCTGTCTTCGGTCGCCTGTATACTCAGAACCACAGCGATCACTTCGATGCCTTCATCCTCATCACTCATACCGTTTTTCCCTCGGATACACCACCTCGACAGCCTTTAGCTGAGTGTATGGGGTAGCCTCATGCACACTCAGATCACTGAGTATGCAATAAGACTTGTTAAACCTGTCAGCCATCGCTTGTGCGGCATTGATCGCTATCACTATATCGTCAATCATCTCTATCATCACCATACTCCTGCTGTTGGTTGTTAAACGCATCCATCATTGCGGTGTAAATAATGCCCGATGCAACGTCAAACACCATTTGATCTAGGCTTTCAAACTGCGTCCCAAGGTCAAACGCCAATTTTTCGCCAGCATAAAACAGGTCGATGTTGTAGGCTCTAACCAGCTCAACCAACTTCCAAGAATCGACATGACGTAACCCGTAGGCTCTACCGTCTGCACACTCATACGCGTAGTCGTTAAAGTCTCCGTGATAGTTTGCGTCATAGTCCGTTACCATCATGCTTATGTCTTCATTAAATTCGTTAATGTTTTTCATGTCGTTACTCCCCCCTATCAAAGTATTCGCTCACAATGCTATCGAAAGCACTTGCCGCTAAGTCGCAAGCCTCTTCTTTACCTAAAAAGTATTGGTCTTTTGTGTACTCAAAACTTTTGGCATTGTGCTCTTTCAGTTCCCTGAATGTTTCAGCTCGACCCTCTAATAAAATTTTAAGGGTGTTTAAATCAAGACGATTCATCACTCAGCCCTCCAGTTTTGCCAGTGCTGTTCAAGTTCTTCTCTAAGTCGACTGTGAAAACTTTCTTCATCATCATCGCAAATCACCAAACAATCAATACGCTGGGCATAAATCTGTGCCAGCCGCAGGTAGTGCAAACCATTGCGAAACTCCGCAATGGTTTCTTCACTGTAAAAGCGACCCACAGTGTCACCCCATGAATTTATACTGTCGTCGTTGTTACTTGCAATCAGTTCTTCAACTTCATCGGCAATGTAACCAATACGATTTGGGTTATAATCAAAATGTCCGCTTCCCATCACTCACCCCCTAGTGTCGTTAGTTTATCCTGCACCGCAACCAGATCCTGCTCTGACACATCAGAGATTTCATCCAGAAGACAGGCAAGATCTTGCTCGACCTCACCCAGTATCTCTATGTTCTTTAAGATCTTAGCGAGCATGCGCTCTGCGTCATCTTCATCAATGGCGTACCAATCGCCAGACATGGTGACCCTGTTGAATGAGTGTATGCCATCAGTTCTCAGCGCATGGCTGAGTATGTGATGCAGTTCTCTTAGTGCTGAAGTGGCCGAGTATGTCCGCACCTTCCCAGTTTGTTTTTCCATAACGTTCTCCTTTTTGATTAAGTCTTCCCTGCGCCTGACCTCAAACTCAGTTTCGATCAGCCGCATACGCAACGCCCGTGTAATCTTGATTGAATCGTAGTAAGCCTCGCGGGTAGCACCCGCCCGACCTCTCAGTTCATCTAGATTGAATTCATCCATCGTCTAACACCTCCTCTTTGCCTATTATGCCTTTCTCACAGGCCGTTATTCTTAACCCATAGCCTAAGTATCTGACCATATCTTCTCGGTCAATGAGATCAATGAAGTCGTACAGCACCTCAATCTGTCCATTTTCTTGATCGCTGTTGATCTGTTCGATCACCAACTCAATTAAATCATCGTCTTGAAAGCTCATATATCACCTCGCAGATATCCCAGTTCAATTTCATAGTAATCCCAATCGCCTTGCGTTGCCGCTGTGAATACTGTTTCGCCATCGCCTAATGCTGAGAGCGATTCGATAAACCCCTTCACACTCATCAGTTCCCTGTCGGGGTAGTCGATTGGATCGATTTGAAAAACGCCATGTTGTTTGTTTGCCGCATAATGAATCATGATAACTCCTTGGCGGCACTAGGCCGCCTCAATGGCCGCTTATGCGGCCTGTTGTTGTTCGTTAGACTGCAATGATTCAAGGTATTGCACCGCCTTCTCAGCCAGTGATGCCGCCCTGAAGATAGCCTTCGGCTCATTCTTAAGACACTTGATCCAACCGTTCAGATACTGGGCATGATCTGCTCGCGGCTCGTTAGTTATGCCGAGCAGGGCGCATTGGAATGCCGCACCCATCTCTGCCACCAGTTCCTCGAACGCATAGTCGGGCGAGCCAAACCGATTGCCCAGATCACGCTTGCATCTAGACTGGTGACCAGTCCAATGGGTCAACTCATGGAATAGAGTCGAGTAGTAGTTCTCAACCTGTGTCGAGTGCTCACTGGCTTTGAATGACTCGAGGTGCGGCACTTGAATCCAGTCGGCTGTGGGCTTGTAGAACGCACCGCCAATATTATTGTGGCGGATATCTGCGCAAGTGTTGGACACCCACTGATCAGCGCCTTCAATGCGCTCCGCCTCGCTCAACTCAATGCCTTCCACTTCGTAGCCATCGACCTGCCCTGCGTTGAACACAGTGAAGGTTCTCATCATCGGGATAATGGTATCGTCTCCGGTCTCTTTGTCCTTAACTTGCAGAGGCTTGAAGAACACCACCGATGTTCCCTCTTCGCCTTTGCGGACTTGCGCCCCGACCGATTGCCACTGCTTGTATGTTGCCCATGCTTGCCCTGTCAGACCGAGTAGCATCACGTTGATACCCGAGTATCTGCGACCAGTCACAGCATTGCGTGGCATACCTGCTCGCCCACCCTGCATTGGGTTCATCCAACCTGCGCCCACTGTCTGCATCTGGGCGAGGATTTGATCTGTAATTTTTTGATAATTGCTCATGACTTATCCCCTCTCAAAATGTCCATAATTTCGCACAGTCTCACTGTGTCTTCCTCTGATGGTTCCACGCCTTCAAACCTAGCGAGATTAATCTTCTCAGCTAGGATGCTTGCTTCAAGTATTTTAATCTTCTCAACTAAGATGCTTGCTTCAAGTATTAGTGTGTCGCTCATAACATTCTCCATTGGTTGAGGGGCTTACGCCCCGAGTAGTTCAATTGCTTCGTTTAATTCCGCAATCTTAGCTTCGCAGATTGCTACGTTTACTGGGTCACAGTCGCCACCCCACGCTGTCATGTAGTACTCAAGATTCGAGTACCAATGATCAAGCTCGCTCGCAATGCGATCTAATGCGTATTCATTGTTACTCATAACATTCTCCATTGGTAGAGCCGCTTACGCGGCTAAAATCTCCGCATATGTCAACGGCTTTGCCCAGTATCCGTAAACCATTTTATTCGAGCAGTCCCAGATGTCATTTACTGTGCCGTCAATAACACATACATAGTGTCTCGCCTGTCTCGCTATCACCGTTCCGTTTAGGTCGGATGGTCTAGCTTTGCGTCCTTCAAACCTTGGAGCCGAGAACCATTTGTACCCTACCGCTCGAAGTGCGGCATGATAGTCTTCTTTGTAAATTCCATTTGACAGCTTACCGTTACCTGCCTTGCCTCGATTAGTGAACTGGCGCAGGTGATTCTCTGCGACTTTCCAGTCCATGCCTGTTGCGATAACTAACGCTCGGACTCCGCAGTAACCGCTTTTCAATGATCGGTACTCTTGCTGTCCGCCATCGTTGTATTTAAAGTTTCCCATAGTCTTCTCCATGTAGAGCCGCTTACGCGGCATATTGTGTGTTTCTTTTAAGGTGCCACTTCTCAAGCACCGGCTCGCCACAATCATCTTCATCAATGACGATGTAAGCCACGGTCTTCTTAACCGTAGCATATCGGTAGCCTTGATCACCGCAGACACCTTGCCCACCGACCCACACCTTGTGCGGGAACTGATAGCAGGTGATCTGATGCATATCATCATTGATTGAATACTCGAACCAGTTGCCGTGATCCTTCTCAACGAAGACCCCGATAGGGTCTTTAGTGTATGTGTAAAACATTATTTCGCTCCCCGCCACTGGTCATCAACGTAGACATCAACTTCATAGCAGTCTGATAGCAGACCCGTGATAGTGTCGCGATCAATGCTTGGCTCGCCTTTCACATCGAGAATCCCTGCGGCAAGAAGTGGGTTGCTGATAGTCCACTGGATCAATGCCTTCGAGTCCTCGATTGACAGGTTGCTCGTGTCATCGTTGAGCAGTGCGGGCAAGAAGTGACCCGCGATGTTTACAGTGTCGTGTAGTTTAATGCTCATAATTATTCTCCTGTTGGTCTCATTTCGTTAACGTCAAATCCGATAGCCTCGAGAGCATCGAGCACTTCCTTGGGCAGGTAGTCAGCGTTCCAGTAAGCAAGTTCTCCACCTTTGAACCAGAGGAAGCCGCCATATCCATTGCTACGCTCATTGTGATCGAACCACCCGTAACGGTTGCCATTGACATCTAGCTCGTTAAAGCCGATCTCGAAGTTCGCAGTTCGCATTGTGTCCATAATCATTCTCCCGTTGTTGGGGCGCTTACGCGCCCAACAGTTCTTCAGTGTAGGTTACAAGATATCCTGCGTGACCAATCAGTGCTCGCAGTACCAGTTCCTCGCGGTTGTCATCTGCATAGATCTCATAAGTACCATCGCCCTTCACGACATCATAGCCGCCCTGTCGTGCTTGCTTGAGAACGTCCTGTAGGCTCTTTTTAGGAAATACTTGTGTGCGCGATGGCTGAATTACTTTGCTCATATTATTCTCCCAATGTTGGGGCGCTTACGCGCCCTCGTAAATGTATACTGATCCTGCATCGTTCCATTCATAGACCAGACCGTATTGGTCTAGGATCTTAGTGACCTTTGGGCTGACCTCGGGATACCCCGATCCAAACTCGCCCCAGTAGTCCGCCCATATTTCTGTTTCGTTATCTTCAGCACTCAATACAAAGAGCGCCACATCTTCTTTGCCGAATCGCAATACGGGTGCGCCCATGTTCTGAAGTTTGCTGAAAGCTCGCTGTGCTCGTGTCTGTGTGTTCATGTCAATCTCCATATCAGTAGTAGTAGAGTCACTCAATCAGTGACATCTCGCACAATACATAGGTAATAGTGCATACGCAATACCTTTTAGCAAAAAAAATACACCGCCATGACCAGATCACTGCCTACATCTATACGCGTACCAAAACAGCCCAAAACCACTGTACATACATACAGCAAAACGCCCAGATTGAACGATCTCATAGCAACCAAGGCTAGGGCATAGGGTAGGGCTAAAATCGCTTAGAACGCGTTTGAGAGCCTCTCAGGGGTATGTAACCAAATAGCATATAAATGATAACGGTTAGACCCGAATGGCATATATCGTTACGATACCCCTCAACACCGAACACATAACGGAGCAGATCAATGGCAAAGGAACTAACACCGAAACAGGCGCACTTCGCTCGATGTGTCGCAAGCGGCATGACTCAAGCGGATGCTTATCGTGAAGCGTACAGTCCAAAACAGGGTACGACTGCGGCAAGCATTCACACGTTGGCATCACGGCTGATGGGGCAGGTTGAGATTAGATCTAGGGTCGATGCGCTGATACGGGCTAGGGAGCGTGCTGTAGTAGCTTCTGCCCTTACCGATAGAGACAAAGTGCTGAACCGACTTCGGGCATGGCTCGAGGGCACAGAAGAGGCAGACAGCAATCGTCTTCGTGCGGCAGAGCTTCTTGGCAAGGCATCAGGGCTATTCACTACAGACATCAGCGTGACTACAAAAGACCGCGATTCTTCGCAGGTGGCGGCTGAGATCGAGTCGAGGCTAGCGGCTCTGCTGGGGAGCACTGCTGACGCACTTGATGACGCAGACGCAGGTGGCTCGATCCATTAGCGCAGATGTGCCTCACATTCGCGGGGAGTGCCGCCCATCTGGGTGCGTACCCCCACCCCCCCTGATCGCACCGCCCGCCTGTATATCCGTATACATAATGAAACGCTCAAATAATTACACTACTTTCAATAATTGCCCACTATCACCTATAAGTTGTTTCCCCTTTATTCCTAGGAATAGGCCTAGGAATCCTAGTGCCCCATATAATTTTCTAAAAATTTCGACTTTTTCTGGTAATTTTTCTAGGTAACACCCTTGGTGTAATCCCCTTTTTTTCTAGGAAATTGCCAAGGAATCATAGGCTTACAAAAAATTTTAAAAAAATTTCTGTTTGCTATTGACTTCTTGTCAATAGGCTCATAAAGTTATAATCATGCCTGTATCTATACCTAGGAATATTCCTAGTCTAGGAATACCTAGCGAAGTGTATTCCTAGCCCCCCTTTGAGAGGGGGGATAGGAGAGCATAAAGTAGCTAGGTAACCTTCTAGTAACCAGAAGAATTCCTAGTTACTAGGAATATTCCTAGTACCTAGGAAGGAAAATTAAAAGGTAGTCCTATGCCTGTTTTAGACAGGATCGATCCTAAACTTCTAAAGAACATTAAGTCTTTGCCTGTAGAAGAACAGGCGGAGATACTAACCCTAATTGAAGAACTTGAAGAAGCCGAGAAGAAAGAACTTGCTCGGAAAGACTTCATGGGTTTTGTTAACTTGGTTTGGCCTGCGTTTATTGGTGGAAGGCACCATGCGATTATGGCAAATGCTTTTGAAAGGGTTGCCAGCGGCGAGTTAAAGCGACTTATCATTAATATGCCGCCTCGTCATACCAAGTCTGAATTTGCATCATTCTTGTTGCCCGCTTGGTTTCTTGGTAACTATCCTCAAAAGAAGATTATTCAAACAGCACACACCGCCGAGTTATCTGTTGGATTCGGTAGAAAGGTTCGTAACCTTGTAGACAGTGATGATTACAAGGACATATTTCCCGATCTGGCATTACGGTCTGACTCGAAAGCAGCGGGTCGTTGGAGCACCAACAAGAACGGTGAATACTTTGCGATTGGTGTTGGTGGTGCTGTAACGGGTAAAGGTGCTGACCTACTCATTATTGATGACCCTCATTCAGAACAAGAGGGGCAGAGCGCAGACCCCGGTGTGTTTGACAGGGTATATGAATGGTATACCTCTGGGCCTCGACAGCGTTTACAGCCCGGTGGTGCAATCATTGTGGTTATGACTCGGTGGCACAAAAGAGATCTTACAGGGCAGATATTAAAATCATCCCTCCAAAGAATAGGATCGGATGAATGGGAGGTCATCGAGTTCCCGGCATTGATGCCATCAGATGAACCCCTATGGCCTGAGTTCTGGCCAAAAGAAGAATTGCTTGCATTAAGGAACGAACTTCCTTCTCCTAAATGGAACGCCCAGTACCAGCAGAACCCAACCTCAGAAGAGGGCGCTCTGGTTAAAAGGGAATGGTGGAAGGAATGGGAGTCGAACACACCCCCGGATTGTGAGTTTATTATCCAGTCATGGGATACCGCGTTCCTTAAAACACAGAGAGCTGACTTCTCTGCATGTACAACATGGGGCGTTTTCTACGCACCAGATGACACTGGCACCCTACAGGCAAACATTATCCTGCTGGATGCACATAAGGAACGATTAGAGTTTCCAGAGCTTAAAAAGAAAGCATATGAGTTCTGGGTAGATTGGCAGCCCGATGCGTTTATTGTGGAAGCCAAGGCGGCGGGTATGCCGTTGATCTTTGAGCTTAGAGCGATGGGTATTCCAGTATCAGAGTACACCCCCTCGCGTGGCAACGATAAGATCGCAAGGGTTAACGCGGTTGCCGATTTGTTTGCGTCTGGCAAGGTTTGGGCACCAAAGATGCGATTCGCAGAAGAGGTTATCGAGGAGTTTGCATCATTCCCCGCCGGGGAGCATGATGACTTAGTTGACTCATCGACCCAAGCATTGTTACGGTTTAGACAGGGCGGGTTCCTAAAGCTGGAATCCGATGAGGATGAAGAACCGTTTTACGGCAAAAAAGCAGAATACTACTAATGATTGAAGTAAACGGCTGGTTTATTGAGAAGCTCTTCAGGCCGATATTTAGAAGGTTCAGTAAGGTAGGAGATCAAGAGTTTTTTGATAACTCGGACTTTCCTATCACGGCAAAACTTGAAGAAAACTATGAGATCATAAAGTCAGAATTTGAATCGATGCGTCATAGGATTTGTGACTTTGCGCCGTTTCAGGATATAAGCCCAGACCAGATATACATCTCGAACGATGACAAGTGGAAGATGTTTTTTCTTAGGGCTGGAACCATAGACTTTAAAAAAAATTGCGAGCAGTTTCCAAAAACAATGGAGATTATCAACTCAGATAAGAACTTGGTCTCTGCGTACTTTTCGGTAATCGGCCCCCGCAAAATGCTGATGCCACACGAAGGCCCGTGGTGCGGTGTATTAAGAGTTCACATGGGAATTGATATTCCTACTGGCGGAAGCGGTTGCACGTTGGTTGTGAACAAAAAAGAATACAATTGGGAAGAAGGAAAGTGTGTTGTGTTTGATGACACATATGAGCACTTTGCGGTTAACGCAACAGACAAGGATCGTGTTATTCTGTTTTTAGATTACATGCGACCGCTACCTCTTCCGTTGAAATTAATTAATAAATTTGTTGTTTATATGGCAAGGTTTTTCCCATATTTTAAAGAGCCTATCCGGCGACATGCTGAGTGGGAAAAAACATTTTACCAAGATACGGCAAAAAAGCAGAATACTATTAATGGCCTACCTGCAAAGTAACATACCGCACTTCAAGTGCTGGGTTAGAAAAGAATACACCCACAACCACAGTAAGTATCATGGTGAGTTTATCCATGCGATTGCGGTTGCGGTAACAACAATGCCAAACCGATGCTTGAGCTTTCAGGTGATATTCACGGGGGCAGAGACATACGACAGCGATGAACCCAATGTTCATGGCGGGGCGATGTGGGCAAGAATGCCAATCACTGCATTGGTAGCTGATACTCCGTTTGATGAGTGGCCGGAGCCAATGCCCGTTTGGGCGGCGCAGCCTTGGGATTGCAGTTCGCATCATCACGCGGTTTACAAGATTGATAGGGCGACACCGTGCCCTTGGCTTGCTAAGATAGACGGTAGATTTTACCCGGCAAAGTATTACTTTACTGTAGATTACGCAGAAAGCGAGATAGCAGACGATCCAGCTCAACACAAGCAAAGTCATGTTTTGGAGCTTCTTGATGCTGGCCCTTGGACGGGAAATATTGTTGCCCTTCCAAACAACCGTGTTAGGGTTACACATCCAGCATGGTTTGAAACTGGGGAGGGAGCGCCAGACTTTAGGCCTTCTCAACACACTCATTACAGCAAGTCAGACCTAGATTACACATTAGATGTGAATCAGGTTTTTGATAATCTATATGCAGGAGATTCAAATGAAGATGAAGAGTAAAGGCTATATGGCTGGTGGCAAAGGCAAGATGGCCAAAGGCGGAAATGTTCCAGCAACCAAGGGCTATTTCCGTGGCGGAAAGCTAATGGGATCTAAGGGTATGGCTAAGGGTGGCAAAATGATGTCACCAAAAGGTATGGCAAAAGGCGGAGTTGTTAGAGGCTCTGGCGCAGCAAGACAGCAAAACTTCACTAGGAACGGATAATGGCTATTGACCGTCCCTTGCGGACAGAGATCGAAGACCAAGACGAAGCAGCTCTAGAGATAGAGGTTGTCAATCCAGAAGCGGTTTCAATTGAAACTGAGGATGGCGGCGTTCTTATTGATTTTGGAGACAGCTTAGAGAATGAGTCTGCCGATGATCACAACGCAAACCTAGCGGACTTTATTGACGAGACAGACCTTATGGGCATCTGTCTTGATCTTGTTAGCTCATTCCGGGCAGACAAGGAAAGTCGAGCTGACTGGGAGCGGTCGTATGTTAAAGGCTTGGATCTTTTAGGTCTCAAGCACGAAGAAAGAACTCAGCCTTGGGATGGGGCTTGCGGTGTGTTCCACCCACTGCTAACAGAATCTGTTATTAGATTTCAATCTCAATCGATACAAGAGATCTTTCCAGCAAGCGGCCCAGTTAAAACAGCTATTGTTGGCAAGATTGATGAGAAGAAAACAAAGCAGGCAGAGCGAGTTCAGGATTATCTTAACTACTTGCTGACAGAAAAGATGACCGAGTATAGGTCTGAGACAGAAAAGATGCTGTTCTCTTTGCCTCTTGCGGGTAGTGCGTTTAGAAAAGTGTACTATGATCCCAACTTAGGGCGACCTTGTAGTATGTTTGTCCCAGCTGAAGATTTTGTGGTCAGCTACGGCGCATCAGATTTAACAACATGCGAGCGATCAACGCATGTTATGAAGAAGAGCAGCAATGATATTCGTAAGCTGCAAGTGTCTGGATTCTATCGGGACATCGATTTACCACCATCAGCACCAAGCACTGATGAGATTGAGCGTAAGTACAACGAGCTTACAGGCGATTCAGCCAGCTATGACTACGATTCTCGTCACACAATCCTTGAGATGCATGTCAATTTAGACCTGCCCGGCTTTGAGGATATGGAAAATGGCGAGCCTACTGGCATTCACCGTCCCTATGTGGTGGCTATAGACCAGAGTTCACGCACAATATTGTCGATTAGACGTAACTGGTATGAAGATGACCCGCTAAAAAACAAGCGAGAGCACTTCGTTCACTACCAGTATATGCCCGGACTAGGCTTTTATGGGTTCGGTTTGATCCACATGATTGGTGGATTGGCAAAATCAGCCACCTCATTGCTACGACAACTGGTGGATGCGGGTACATTATCCAACTTACCCGGCGGATTGAAGTCTAGAGGGCTTAGAATCAAGGGCGATGACACTCCAATCATGCCCGGAGAGTTCAGAGATGTCGATGTACCGGGTGGAGCCATCCGAGATAACATCGCATTCCTCCCATATAAAGAGCCAAGCAACGTATTGTACTCTTTGATGGGCGATATTGTGGAAGAAGGCCGCAGATTTGCCTCCGCAGCGGACGTAAAAGCGTCCGATATGAACGGAGAAGCGCCTGTAGGCACCACATTGGCCATTTTAGAGCGCTCAATGAAGGTTATGAGCGCCGTTCAGGCCCGTTTACACGCCTCTATGCGGGTAGAATTGCGCCTTTTGACCGGAATTGTGCGGGATCATGGGCCAGAAGCCTACCCATACGAGGAAGATGGCGAGCCAATCGTTGTTGAAGACTTCGATAACCGCATTGACATCATTCCTGTTAGCGATCCAAACGCTGGAACGATGGCACAGCGGATTATGCAGTACCAAGCAGCGCTACAGCTGGCGGCACAAGCGCCAGAAATGTACGACATGCCACTATTGCACCGCCAAATGCTAGAAGTTCTTGGAATCCGGGATGCTGATGAGATTGTCCCAACAGATAAGGACATGAAGCCAACAGATCCTGTTAGTGAGAACATGAATATCATTAACGGCAAGCCTGTTAAAGCGTTTATCTACCAAGATCATGAGGCTCACATCCAGACTCACATGGCGATGATCGAAGATCCATCTGTCATGGAGATTATGGGCAAGAGTCCAAACGCGAAGAAGGCTCAGGCCGAGCTTTCAGCGCACGTTCAAGAACACTTGGCGTTCAAGTACCGTCAAGAGATCGAGAAGCAGTTGGGTGTGGAGCTTCCACCCCCAGACGAACCCATGCCAGAAGATATCGAGTATCGTATCTCTCGTCTTGTGGCACCTGCTGCGGCACAGCTGTCAGGCAAAGCAGCGAAAGAAAAGCAGATGGAAGAAAACCAGAAGCAAATGCAAGATCCTTTGGTTCAAATCCAGATGCAAGAGCTTCAGATCAAGCAGCAGCAAGTACAGCAAAGAGCAGAGGCAGAGATGGCCAAGCTACAGCTAGAAGCTCAGAAGGCTATGGCAAAAGCGCAGCTTGATCAGCAAAAACTTGATCAGCAATCACAGATCGAACAAGCAAGATTAGGTGTTAAGATATCTGAAACAAACAGCAAGGATGAGCTTGAAAGCAAAAGAATTGCTTCACAAGAACAAATAGCAGGTGCTAAACTTGGTGTAGATATTGCTAAAGACCTAATGGGTAGATAATGAAAGACGAAGTAGACATACTGGATTACTTGGTTTCAAATATCAGAAGCAACATGAATGATATAGCAGATCATGTTAGCACTGGTGGATGCGAGAGTTTTGAAGCATACACCAAGTGTTGCGGAATCATACACGGACTAGCGGTAGCAGAAAGAGAGATTCTCGATCTAAAGTCCAAGTATGAGGAAGCGTAGCGACTCTGGGCGCTAACCCAGTGCAGCGACTCTAGGCGCAATCCTAGTGCAACAACTCCGGTTATCCGGTGCAAGAGGTGAACATGACGGAAGTCGTGCAAATGAAAGAGGCGGAAGAGCCTCGCAAGGCAGCTCAGTTGCCCAAGCCAAAAGGCTATAAAATACTGATCGCGTTACCAGACCCCGAAAAGGAATTTGCGGGTGGCATTATTAAATCTGCCAAAACGATTCAAGATGAAGAGGTCGGCTCACTTGTTGGCATGGTTCTAGAAATGGGGCCGGATTGCTACAAGGATCCAGCGCGGTTCCCCTCTGGCCCCTACTGTTCACAGGGCGATTGGATTCTCATGAGATCTTATTCAGGCACCCGTTTTAAAGTGCATGGAAAAGAGTTTCGATTGATTAACGATGATAGCGTTGAAGCTATCGTTGAAGATCCGAGGGGGATTGTCAAAGTATGAGCGAGCAAATGGAAACGCAAACAACAGAAGATAAGTTCTTTGGTGTTAAGACTACCTTCGATAAGAAGGCAAAGAAAGCTGAAGAGCAGTCCGATATTGATCTAGAGATTGTTGATGATCGTCCAGAACAAGATCAGCGCCCACAAAAGGCAAAGACTTCTGATGACGATTACATAAGCGATGATGAGCTTGGTCAATATTCTGAAAAGGTTCAGAAGCGATTAAACAAACTCAAGTACGAGTATCACGAAGAGCGCCGACAGCGAGAAGCTGCCGAGCGTATGCGTGAAGAAGCAGTTCGTGTTGCGCAGCAAGTCACTGGCAAGAACCAAGAGTATGAGGCAATCATATCTCGTGGTGAGGCAGCGCTTGTTGGTCAGATACAAGAGCGAGCAAAGCTAACACTTGAGCAAGCAAGGAATGCTTATCGTAACGCCTATGAAGAAGGCGACACAGATAAGATTATTGAAACTCAAGAAAGGCTGTATAAAGCCCAAGCTGAGTTTTCTGAAGCGGAGAAGTATCGCAACAATCTTGAGCAAAGATTTAGAGCGCAGCCTTTCGCTCAGAACAATCAACAAATAGCTCAACAGGCGGCACAGCAGGTTGCACGGCAGCCACAGGTTCCAAGACCTGATCCCGCCGCAGAAGAGTGGGCAAAAGGAAACGAGTGGTTCATGAAGCCCGGCCATGAAGAGATGACGGCTCTGGCTTATGGATCGCATACCGCTGCAATAAACAACGGTATTAAAGTAAATTCACCGGAATACTTTGAGTACATTGATAATCGTGTACGCAGTGCATTCCCTGAATATGATTGGCAGGATAAGCGGGTAGATAGCCGTACCGCGTCTGCGACTGCCAACTCTAGGACTTCCTCGGTAGTCGCTCCTTCCTCTAGGAATAATGGAGCAAAACCGCGCAAAGTGCAGTTATCGGCTACTCAGGTTTCTCTCGCCAAGAGACTTGGGTTAACCCCAGAGCAATATGCCAAGCAACTCTTGAAGGAGAACATGTGATGGCTGAAGAGCG
>Ga0208161_1000358_pt1 | contig 26487 bp, 26 predicted proteins | sample CB_VirMetaG_3_FD_184538 | JGI IMG/M metagenome (GOLD analysis project Ga0208161, IMG submission 184538) | Freshwater to marine saline gradient viral communities from Chesapeake Bay - CB_1508_1S Viral MetaG (SPAdes) (version 4) | ecosystem: Environmental > Aquatic > Marine > Coastal | place: USA... | reverse complement strand
GGCGCAAACTCAGGAAGAGCGCGAAGCTGCGGCTAGAAAGTTCACTGAATCTAAACGTGCCGAGCAGGAACGTGCGCGGGCTGAAGCAGAGGCTGCCAAGTCTTACCATCCGGGGTCCCGTGAAGGTGCCCGTGTAGCTGCCGAGGCCGATGCCGCCGCTAGACAGCGCGCGTTGGACACTATTACTAACCAGTACCGCGATGAAGATGTTAAGGCTGAAGGCCGTGCCGCTGGCGACCCGCTGCTCCAGTATCTGAACGAGCTGCGTGCTGAACGTGGCGAAGACAAGAGCAGCGCTATGAGCGATTTCCTCATGGCGATGGGCTTGAATATGATGGCGAGCGACAACCCGAATTTCTGGGGCGCCGCAGGTGAAGGCGGTGTAGCTGGTCTGAAGGCTATGGCCGAAGGCCGTAAGGCTGAGTCTGAGCGTAAGAAGGACATCCGTAAGCAGATGACTGACGTTCTAGGCTCTAGAGAAACCGCTCTGTACCGCCACGCTACAGCTGCGTCTTCTCGCGCTGACACGCTGCGTAAGGCTATTAACGATCTCCAAAGCGCCAAGGCTGATAACCCAGCAGATGCGGCTGGCAATAAGTACAGAGATCAAATGATCCAACAATACACCGCTGAGCTGAACAGACTTCTGGACGTTCAAGGCGGTACCGGTATGATGACGGCTCCTCCGTTGTACGAAGGCATCACATTCAAATAATCGCGCTAGGAGCCGTTCATGGCGTACTCGTACTCTCTAGAAACAGTTGATGGGCGCGTAGTAAATTTTGAGTCACCGGAGCAACTAACGAGGCAGCAAGCCGAGGAGATTGCACGGTACCGCATCTACGAAGAGGACCAGCAGCGTGCTCAACTTGAGCAGACTGCATCCAGCACTCGTGGGCTTGGTGAGTTCGTAACGGATACTGGCAAATCACTCGGCCAAGGGCTCATGGACATTGGGTCCGGTGCCGTCGGCTTGATGCAACTCCTCGGCTATGATCCGAAAGAAGCTACTCAGATGCGTGAAGCGTTTGAGCGCGGTCGTGAAGATTTGCAAGCCTCTAAATCTGAAAAAATCAGAGCCCAAGAGCAGCTGTTTGGCGAGACTGAAGGCTTCTGGGACACAGCTGCGTTCCTAGCGCAGAACCCGATGTACTTGGCGGATATGGGCGTGGCTCAGGTTCCGCAACTCGCCGGCGTTATCGCCCCTGCTGGGCGCGTAGCTAGTGCCGCTGCAAACACTCCTACTGTAGCTCGTGCGCTGACTAAAGTTCTGACTAAGGATGTCGCCGATAAAGTTATCGCCAAGGCTGGTACTGTTGGCGCCGTAGCCGCTGGCGGCGGGCTAAATGCCTCAGATGTAGGCATGGAAACCTACGACCGAGTGTTAGAGCAGCTCTTGGCTGATGGCGTAGATGAAAAAGCCGCTACCGAACAGGCTATGTCCGCAGCGCGTGAAGATGCTGCCATCGCTGCTACTGTTACTTTAGGCACCAGCGCCCTGATTCCGGGCGGTACGGCTATTGAACGTGCGGTTATCGGCACTCCAGCCGCTAAGCAGATTGCTAAAGAAATCACTAAGCAGGCTGTGCCTAAGCTTGGTAAGACTAAAGCCACGGCTATTGGTGCGCTTGGTGAAGGCGGACAAGAGTTCGCTGAAGAAGCCAGCGGTCAGCTACTCTCTAACATCAGCGCGATTCAGGCTGGTGCTGAAGGTGACGTGTTTGAAGGTGTTGGGAAAGCCGGTGCTACCGGCTTCATGCTCGGCGCCGGTCTTGGTGGTCCGTCTAACTTAGTGAATGCGTACCAGACGCAGAAAGCTGCGAAAAAGTTAAACGAGAGGCTGGAAGAAGCTCGTCAGGCTACTGAAGCAGCCGTACAAAAGCAGGAAGCTGAAGAGGCTGAACGCGCAGCACGCCCGCAGCTTGGCTACGACCCCGGATACCGAGTCACATTCCCTGATGGGACTGTTAGCGACCCTGTTTATAACGAGCAGGAAGCCGCTGCTGAGCGCGCCCGTTGGTTGAGCGAAACCCAACGTGGTGAAGCCCCGCAGGTTCCAGAAACTGTTGACCGCAAGCCTGCGCCTAGAGCACCTGTAGTAACTCCTACTACTGCGCCAACTGGCGCACCTGCCGGCGCCCAAGCTCAGGCGGTTCCGCAGGTAGAAGACATTGACTACGACTTCGACGTTGATACCTTAAAAGAGAAAGGTGCGCTGCCTAAGAAGGGCAAGCGGTATACGGAAGTAGCGAGCAAGGTCGCCAACTTAGATTTTGAATCTGACGCTGGTCGTGCTGAAGCAGAGGCATACGCCGTTGAGCTAGAAAACGTAAACACCAAATGGGCTCCGAAACTGTCCTCCGAAATCAAGGCTCGTTTGGCAGCTGGTCCAGCTGCGCCAGTAGCGCCAGTAGACGAGGGGGCGGCAGAAGTCAAACAGGTCGCTCCTCTAGACGAAGACACCAAACTACGCCTGCAAGAAAAAGCCTCAGCGCTCGTTACCAAGGGCGGTGACATCGCCGCTGCGGTCGAGAACGTGCGTAGAAACTACGGCGACGAAGGCGCAACGATTTTTCAGGAGGCTGCCAATGAAGTTGCCAAAGGGCCAACACCCGTACGTGGTGTTCCGGGTGGCAAACAGAAAGTTACCGATGACGGCGCGCCAACTGGAGAGGGCGTGGAATTGGTTGGAGTTAAGTCCGAATCCGGTACCACCGAGGGGGCTAAGACATCTGAAACGGCTGGAGTGGGAGGCCGTGGCCTGTCTCCTGTACGAGACGCTGGAAGAGCAGGAGCTATCTCGTCTGCACTAGATGAGTTTGACGCCGACATCGTCGATAAGACCAGTCAGTTCATGGTCAGAAACCTTGGCGGCGGTGGTGCCACTGCGCAGGTCGTCCGTGAAGAAGTGACCAAGGCGGTTAAAGACGCCGAATTTGAAATTTCAGACCTAAACACCGAAGGGCCGATCGTAGATGCCAAGATTGACGCTGCGATCCGCGCCGTCTCTAACCGTCTAAAAGTGGCGGTAGGCACTGATGAAGAAGGTCGGAAGATCGAAACCAAGCCGATGCGCGTGCCTGAAGCAGTTAAGACGCTGAAAGGTATTGTCGACCCGGCTCGGGTGCAGGCGGACATCGCCAACAAGATTAAGGCCAATAAGCGTGCGCGTCAGGGCAAACGTGCCCCGTTGACCCCTGCTGACACCGAGCGTCTGATCGGCGCGTACGTTGCTGAGAAGCTGGCTGAAGATACCGTCACTAAGGCTGTGAGCAGGCTGAAGGCTGAACTAAGCAAGCCGTCAATGCTGCGCTCCAGAGTGCGCGCGGAACTCGAACAGGCACAGCGTGCACTCTCTGACATTACCGCTATTAAGCGTGATTCAGGTATTCAGAAGGGCGTCGCTAAAGAGGCGCGTTACGGTCAGATTAAAGAGTCGGCTGATCGCCTTGCTCAAGAGCGCCGTGAGAAAGCAGGCGAGTACAGCGAGAAGTCTAGAGTTTCTCGTCCGACAATAGATACGCTCAAGAAACAGGCACAGGCTCGGATCGAGCGCGAAGAGCGCGCGAAGTCTATGGTTGGGCCGGTCTACATCGCCCTGCCACGCATGCCAACTCTGCTGGAGGAATCCGGCGGCAAGACGCCTGACAAACGCATCACTACGCTCAGCCCAAGGCAGTACCAGAACGCTATCTACGCTATTGAAAAGTCGAAAGACTTCAGCGTCCGTAACACTCGCGACGTTGAGCAGTTCAACGAAGAGGACAGCTTCGGCCTGCAAGTCACGCAGGATCAGGTGGATCAGGAGACCAACGAGTTCGCCCGTGACGCCATGTCTAAGCAGCTGCGTAGAAAGGCAGTCAAGAACGGCGAGAAGGTACTGAACTACGTTTCGCAGGCGGATATTGTTTCTGACGAGGAAGTAGAGCGCCTCACCGACGCGCTTGAAATCTACCAAGACGAGACCGCCACCACAGAGGAAATGCTCGACGCCAAGGACATCATTAACGAGTTCGTGGAAGAGCACCTCGACGCCGCTGAAGCGTGGAAGTCTAAGCAGACCAGCCTGCGTGCGAACCGCATGGTATCTACCCCGCAGTTCGACAGCGCCGAGGAGCTGCGTGCAGTTCTCGAACGCAAATTCGACAAGGACGCCCTAGACGCTGGCATCCGTTCCGGTCGCGTAGTGCTGCTGGACAGCATGAACGACCCACGCCTTGATCGCAAGACTCGTGCTGCGGTTGAGGCTGGTGCTGAGCAGGGTGCGGTTATCGGTGGCTTCGTTCACCCGAATGCCAAGGCTGAGCCTGTTGTCTATCTCGTAGCGAGCAACATCAACCCGAACGAAACCCTTCGTGTTCTGGTGCACGAGGCCGGTGTGCATGCTGGCTGGCGTGGTGTGATGGGCGACCAGAGTTACATGCAGGCGGAGAACTTCATCCGTCAGGCGATCCGCCGCGTAGAAAAGCAGGGGCGTCCGCTGAACAAGACCGAGTCTGTAATCTACGAAGCCTACAGAAGGGTTAAGACCGACTACAAGATTTCTCCGAGCGAGGTAATGGAAGAAGTGCTGGCGCACGTTGTAGACCAGCACACCGACATCCCGTTCTACAAGCGCCTCATCAACAGCATTATGAACTGGCTGAAGGGCATTGGCTTCTTGCCTAAGTCTTGGAAGCAGGCCATTGCTGAGCGCAACGTAGACAAGATCCTGTTCGACCTCTCCGACATAGCTCACAGCGCGGCTAAAAACTGGATGCTGCGTGACGCAGCGGTCAACGCTACCCGCGAAGGCCCGATGCTGAGTGCCAAGACTGGTCAGGATTTCGTACAGGCTACCGTTGAGTCGGGCGGCGTTATTGGCGAGCCAGAATCTCCGAAGACTGTTCGCGATCGCGCCAAGAAGCTCGCGTACAAGGAAGTCGACGGCAAGATGGTCCGCATGACGGTGGATGACTACCGTGCGTCTGGTCGCCGTTGGATGGACGAAAAGCTTACTAAGATCGTCTCCGCTGATGCAGCCGCCCAGCGTGAAGCCCGCCGTCGTATGCGCGAAATGCCGGATGCCGAGGCCGAAATCATCGGTCGCATGCTAGAAATCTCGACCTCCCAGACGTTCCACGCTGAGGGTGTAGCGAGTAATTTCCTTGAATACGGCAACATCACGTACGACGAGAAGCTGTACAAGTGGCGTGCTGTGGATGACGACGCTAACTTCGCCAGCTTGATGCGTGCCGTTGAAGCGTTTGGTAAGTCTGTCGGCCTAGATCCGTTCCGCGCGCAGCGCGTGCTGCACCGCTACCTTGAGATGAAGCGTCTCAAGTCTCTGTACGAAGACACCCGCAAGAAGCAGCGCCGCCTCGACGAGCTGAAGACCGAAAACAAGGCCAGCAGCGCCGAGTACAGGAAGCTCAAAAAGCTACTGAAAGAGCGCAAGCTGCACGTTAAAGAGTCAGCAGTAGACGCTCTGCTCAAGAACTACGAAGGCAACGCTGAAGCAGCCAAGGTAGTCGAGATTTGGAACAAGATGCGTAAGAACGCCGTGGACGTAATGGTTCAGGGTGGCTTGCTGACTGAAGAAAAGGCGGAAGCGTGGTTGGATAACGTCGACTACGTTCCGTTCCAGCGCGTTAAGCAGATTGAAGACAAGGAAGGCTTACCTGATTTCATCAGCGGCATTAAAGCTGAATATCAAGATAAGCGAATGAAGGGCTCTGAAAACGAGGTCAACGACATCTTCGACAACATGGCGAAGTGGGTTGAGTACTCCGTAGAAGCAGCCGTGCGTAATCACTCCGGCGTTCGTTTAATGAACACGATGATCGACCTCGGCATGGCGCAGGAAGTAACTGCTGCCCATAAGGTCGACATCGAAGAATACAAGCGCGGCAAGGTTGAGATGTACATGGAGGGCAAGAAGCGCACCTTCGTTGCTCAAGACCCGCTGTTCATTGAAGCGTTCAAGGGTCAGGAAGGCCTCGGCATCCCGTACCTCAAGCAGGCATCGTGGTTCACCAACTTCCTGCGTAAATCCGTTGTACTCAACCCGATCTTCTCCATCGGCCAGCTGACGCAGGACGCCTTCGGTGCAATGTTCACGTCTGGCTTGAGCCCGATGCAGGCGATCAAGATTCCGTACTACGTAATTAAAGAGTTTATTAAGACCCTGCGCGGCACCAGTGAAGCCCATGACTTCCTGAAACGCTTCGCCTCAGTTGGCACCAGAGACTACAGTGCCGCTGTTGTGGTGAACGACATCGAGAGCCGCCTTAGCAAGTCCAAGTACAAGTCTGGCTGGAAAAGTCTCCTAGACAAGATGGAAAACTTTTCTATGGCGTCAGATAACGCTGTGCGTCAGGCGGTCTACAGCCTGTCTATAGCTGATGGCACCTCTCAGGCCGAAGCGGTTGAGCGTTCGTTTGAGATCATCAACTTCCGCCGCAAGGGCTCCTCTCCGATCATTCACGGTATGGCTCGCATGGTTCCGTTCTTTAACGCTTGGTTGCAGGCGTTGAATGTGCAGGCTTCCACGCTGACTGGCGAAGGCATCTCCCCGAAGAACGAGGCGTCTCGCACCCGTCTGTATCAGAACCTCGGCATGGCTACTGCCATGATGATGCTGTACGCCATGATGATGGGCGGCGACGAAGACTACGAAGAACTCGATCCGATGTACCGCGACCGCATGCTGATGATTCCGGGCATGGGTGGCTTTGGCCTACCGTTGCGTACTGACTTGTTCCTCCTGCCGAAGATCATCGCAGAGCACAGCTACCGCCTGATGACCGACAACGCTATGGAAGACGGTCGTACCTTCCGTGATGCGCTGGCTACTGCCCTAGTGAACGGTGTCGCCAGCCCGATGGCAGTGCCGCAGATCCTCAAGCCTATGGTGGAAGTGGCAATCGACCGCAACTTCTTCACTGGCCGCCCGTTGGTCAGTCAGGCGTACGCAAGCCTGCCAGCCTACCTCCAGCAGACGGAATACACCTCCGAGCTGGCGAACTTCATTGGCGATGCTTCTCACGCCGTATTCGGTGGCGAGGGCCTGTCTCCGATCAAGGTAGACCAGCTGATCCGTGGTTACTTCGGTTCTGTGGGTGGTGCGCTTCTGTGGACCTCCAACCTGCTCGGCGACTACGCAGGCATCCGTCCGTCACGGTCGATTCAGGATTACGCAGCAGCCCTGCCGGGCTTCAGCCGCTTCTTGAACCGCGAAGAAGGCTCTGGCATGCGCAGCTACTTCTACGAAATGTCCCGCGACGTGAACATGTCGTACAAAGAGTATCTGGAGCTACAGAAGTACCGCCCAGAAGACCTCGATCCGTTCTTGGCGGACGACGAAAATGCGCAGCGTGTGGCTATGGCTAAGGCGGTGCGTAACCTCTCCAACCGTCTGAATAAGATCCGTGCCGCGATCCGGCAGATTTCCAAGACCAGCGGTGACTCTGAAGAGAAGGAACAGATGATTTCTGACCTTCGCCAGCTAGAAAATGAGATCCTCAGCGGCATGAACCTCAAAGAAATGCGAGCAATGGCCGGTCGGGGAGATTTCTTCTAGGCGAAAAAAAGCCCCCTCGCTAGAGGGGGCAACCACTTCAGAGACCAGTGACACTTGCTGGAGGAAAGATGCCCATGAGGAATGGGCAGAAGAATCACTGTGGCGCCGATTCTACCGAAGTCTCCACGCGCGTACACCTTTTACGAACTCTTCCGTAACATTTTTTACCGTGAACTCGTAGCCGAACTCCCTAGATAGCCTACGGATTCTGGATTCTACGTTTGAACATTTAAGGCATGGGATGAAGAAACTGTCTCCCACCCGCATGCCGCTGATGGTGGCCTCAAGATTCCATTTCAGCATCTTCGTATTCCGGCAGCTCCTCCATAGACGCTATGAACGCTTCGGCTTCTTCAGGCGCAACATGGAACTCGACTGCATCAACCGGCGGAGACATTGTGTACCGGGTCTTAGCCAGCATGCGCTTCTTGGTTTTCTTTCGGAATGTGTATGGTCCGCCAGCCACCGAGCATCCGTTCAGCACGTCGTCGATGGTGAACTGGCGCTGTGTGCAGTAGTCGCGTAGGTTTTTGTAGGCTATGTAGAGCATGTTGCCATCCTCCTCGTAGCGCACTGTGCAGCTGCCGCCGTTCGGGGTGATAGTGGCGTAATCGTTGGCGAACGTAGAGACTACGTTTTGCTCGGTCCCAATCACGGCTGTCTGGCGGAGGTTTTCGTAAATAAATTCGCCGACTAACTCGTAGGCGTCGATCACCTCTGCCTGCATGCTGCTGCGGCTGGTCTTAATCAACTCGCAGCACCAGTTTTCTAAGTTTTCAAGATCGAACTCGATCAGACCGAGAGCCTTGGCTACATGCCCAGATGCGAGGTTGGCCGCGTAGGTGCCGATGTGGAAACGCTCTTCGATCCGCTTGTCTACTTTCTTCCAGATACGCTCGCGCTGACGGTCTAGCAGCTCGGGTATTTTCTCAGCGTTCTTCACCAGCCACGGGGCGTACACTTCGCCCGCAACTCCGTAGTTTTCCTCAAGCATCGCAAACAGGGCATCTGCGCCCTCAATAGTCTGGCGCTTAACTGGAATTTCGATGAGTCGCATCAGCTCGCCGTCCGGTCGAGCCTTCAACTTAACTAGCTTGCTAATCATCGACGCATTGGAGTTCATCAGGTGGATCAGGTTCCACGTTGACTCGTTGACGCGCTCGGTGTTGCTGGTGGCGTTCATTCTGTTCCGGCCACGGCCCTGAGATGTGCCGTAGATTTCATCAGACAGGAACTCAGCTGGTGCGTTTGTCATTTCATCAGACAGCGCAACGAGGTTGTTGTGCACGCCAAGGCGATGCTGGCGAGAGGCCATAGTGTCCCGCTGCGTCAGCAGGGTTTTCTCAGGATGTCCGAACACGCTTAGCGCGAGACGGCCAGCGGTCGACTTACCCGTGCCGGAGTGGTTACTGATTAGGTTGATTACGCCACCAGCTACGCCAGTGAACTTCATCATCGGGGCGCCGAACCCAGACAGGGCAACTAGCTGCAACGCTTCCATGCCCGGCTGATTCAGCACGTTGAAAATCTTCTTCCAAGTTTCCAGCGAGCCCTTCACATTGAAAGAGTCAATGATGTTGGCCGTGGTGCTGCTTGGGTAGTTATGGGAAACACCGTCTTTGGTGTACACCCGGTTGCCTACTACGAACTCGGTGTTGCCAGCGTGCCAACCGAATTGCAGCCTAGCTTCCTTGGCCTTTTCCCGCATCTGAAGTTCTTTTGTATAGCGAATTGCGTAGTCCATAATTTCGTTCATCTGTTTTTTGCTACCAGCGACACCTTTGCCGCCGAGGATTTTTTTGAATTGGTCTGCCGAGTGCATGTCCTTGATGGGCACCATGAACTCGCGCTCTCCGTCCCGTGGCAGGACGTGATGAAACACCACGCACTCACCGTCGTTCGGGTCAACAAGTCTGGTGGACGCGTACAAGTCATGCTCGTAAATTAACTGTTCAATCTTGTCCCCGTCCTCATCTCTGTCTTCACGATATACACCGCCGTTGGCGCCTCGAAAGTACGGGAACGGCGGCTTGAACAGCGCCTGTGCAACCACCTGCGTTGCTATCGTGCCATCACCGTGCGGATCATCCTCGTCCGGCACCTCAAACAGTTCACTAGCATCACGCTTAACTTCAGCACCGAGCTGGATCGGGCTGGTGATCTTGTGCGTGCAGCCTTGGCAGAGGTCAGCGCTTAGCCCCTTAATCACCGCGCAGGTGTATGGCCCCTTGGTCTGGCATGCCTTCTCAATCGTGTCTTCCGGTGTATAACCCGGATGCCGTTCAGATATTCTGTGTATGGCCGTGTCGCGATCATCACAAGCCCATGCGATAGACAGGCTGGCTCGCCAAAGCGGCTCTTCTAACTCAGCTTGGTTTTCGATCGCGTACTTGAGGAAGTTGCAGCCCTTACCTTTTTTGGTCTTGGCTACGATAAGCCCGAACCGCGACTGCTTGTTACCCAGCAGGGCTTTAGCGGTTTCGCTCAGCTGCGAGGTGTCTACCTTGACCCGCTCGCGTTTTGGTTCTGGCAGATCAAGCGCAGCTAGGCAGTCTGCAAACAGGTCAACGTCGACTGGCTCGCCTTTCTCATACTGCGTAACCCACTTCGGATCGTTTGGATTTTTGAAGTTCAGGGTCTGCGGTACACGCAGAATACGCGCTTCGTCAGCGGTAACTGCTGGGTCAGCGTTCAACCCTAGCTGTGCGCACGCGGCCTTCAGTCGTTCTGCGATTGGCGACCACGCCGAGCTTGGGATGTACTGCGTGAGCAGCCAATAAACATGAACGCCGTTGCCAGAGTTGACGATGCTTGGGTGCGGCAGCTTGGCTTTAACTCTAAAGTCTTCAAGCGCTTCGAGTGCTGTCGCTTGGTCTGGGTATGGCTTGCCCGGCCCGCAGTCGAGATCAAGCCAGAATGACTTCATCCACTGGGCGTTTTCTTGGGTGCGCTTCTCGCTGCCTTCTTTGAACGAGGCAACGGCAAAATACGCGTCGATCTTGCGGTCAGCAAAGCTCTCTGCGCGCTCTGCTACCGTGTCGATGTCATCTACAAATTCTTGGAGGACCTTTCCCCCGCTAATTCCGACTACACAATACCGTCCGGCTTCCGGCAGAACGTCGTGCAGAAAATCAGTTGTTGGACTCATCAGTGGTTCCGGCGAGTAATAGTGGGCGGCAGCGGTTACGCCTACCGTTTTCGGGCACGAAGCCCTAGCCGCCCTTAGTGGCTCAGAATAATTTCAGCTGGTTGGGGTCGGCCTCGACCTGCTTAGCAGGGGGAACCGAAGATAGCATCAGCTCGAAGCGTTCAGCAAGCTCGTTAAGAAGTTGCTTATTTACTCCAACAGATGTCCTACCGTCGTACTCAAGAACCGACTTCACCAGCCTCAACACTTCGCGATCGCTGAGGCTGGTGTACTGCATTACTCGTCGCCCCACTCGTCCAGAATGGAAGCCACGTCGGCCTTCTCTGCTTGCACAGGCTCAGCCTTCTTCTTGACTACCTTCGGCTCTTCCGCAGCAGCTTCTGCCTTTGGAGCAGCGGCTGGCTTCTCGAAGCCGTCCTTAGCCTTCAACTCTTCTTCAGACTCGCGCTTGGCGAACTGACGGTCGCCGGTATGCGCCTTCGCTTCTGAGGAGTTAGCCTTTTCCTGAGCCGTTGCCCACTCGTCTTCGTTCAGCGGACGAACAGCACGGAACATCAGCTTCGGCACCGGGGACTTGGTGTCGAACTTCACTTCGGTGACAACTTTTACAATGTCAAATCCGAACTCAGCCAGCTTGCGGACATACGCCTGAAGCGGAGCGTACTTGCTGCCGTCTTCAGCCTTACCGAACACCGAGGTGGCAGGCAGGGTTACGCCGTACACATCGCCCTTCTGGTCGCCTTCCAGTACCACTGCCAAACGCGCAGAGTAGCGGCAGGCGCGAGAGTCGCCCTGACCTGAACCCTTCACGTTCTGCGGGCAGTTAGCGCACAGGCTGGCCTGCGGGCTCTCTACGTTTGAGCTCGGGGCGTTGCCGTCGTCAGACCAGCAAGCTGGGCTGGTGACTACGCCTTCCTTGTAGCTGCCTTCGTAGTAGGTGCGGGCGATAGCCGGAGCGGACTTCACGACGATCATGTTCATGGCACGATCTTCGTTCTGCGCGATTTCCTCGCTACCCAGCATCATGCGGAATACAGAACCCTTGAAGCTGATGCGCTTCAGGGACTGGCCGCCACCGCCGCCACCGGCCAAAGCCTTAGCGGTTTCTGAAAGTTCGCCACCTGCGAGGTGGGCTGGCATGGTGTTGCCCATGCCTTCAAAGATAGTCATGTCTGACATCACTTGGTCTCCTTTTGCTCGTAAATAAATTGCTGGCCTGAAACGAAGTTCTCCAGCTGCTCTTTAGTGAAAAGCACCTTGGAACCAAGCCGCACGAAGGCGATCTTGCCCTCATACCGCAGCTTGTTTAGTGCGGATTCCGATAGCCTGAGCATCTTGGCCGCTTCCTTGGTGGTGAATAGTCCGAGGTCGCTCACGGCTTGTTCCCTCTTCGTACAACGATTGAATACCGACTGTCGGAATTAACAGGCGGTGCCACATCTGGATGGTTCTCCAGAAATTCCTTGAAGTTGCCTTGGTGAATACGGCGCTCAACTAGGTCGAAGCCGTCGTCCCCCTGCTCCTTCAGGAAGTCTTTGAATGAGTCCCAATCTGGGGCCCAATACCGAGTACGCACCACCCTAGAGGCGGTCCCGTACGGGGTCTTCATACTGTCTAGCCCATGCTCCTTGGCAAGGTCAAGCAGGGCGTTTTCGATTATGTCGATCTTCTCCTTGAGCGCTGCGTCCTCATCGTCAAACTTGCGCTTGAGGTCTGAGCGAGCGTCACGGATGCGAATATAAGCCGATACCAGCTTTGCTGTGTCCATGTGTTGTCCCTCTGAAGTGTGCAGCTTTTAGCTGCTAAGTTCTTGTTCGTACAGTGCTACCAAGTCTTTTTGGTTAGCTTCCTTTGATTCTAACGTGTCATAGACTCTCTTTTCAACCTCTGAGCCGTAAATTTTTATCACAGTCATTTTATTTTGCTGTGAGGGCCTATTTATTCGTTCATTCGCCTGTAGCCAAGTCTCCACTGAGGCCACCGGGCCGAACCAAACGATCGTATCCGCTGCGGTGAGCGTCACGCCGTGCGCTGCGGACTGAGGCTGGATGACCAGCACGCGTGGGTCCTCCGTCTCTTGAAAATCTTTGAACACTTGAGTGCGAACCTTCATTGGGACAGCACCGTTGATGACCTCAGCCGTGAAGCCCTCCTTCCTCAACCGGTCTACCACAATCTCGATGGCGTGCCGGAAGGGCACGAACACAATTACCTTGTGTGCCGCCTCTCTCACCACCTCCACGATCTCGTCTAGGCGGTTCTTGGCGTCGAACTGCACAGTCTCGCCGTCGTCTGAGTAAACCGCCCCACAGGACAGCTGGAGCAGCTTGTTCAGGCCAGCCGCCGCATGGACAGCGGTGATCTGCTCCCCGGCAGCCTGCACCATCATCTGCTTCTTGAGCTCCTTGTAGTACTTCTTCTGCTGCGGGGTCAGCTCCACCTCACGGGTCTGGTATGTCATCGGAGGCAGATCGAGGCACTCGGCCTTGGTGAACCGGATCGCTGGCTGGAGTGCTGCGTTGACCAGCTTCGTGGCGTTGGAGTTTGGCACCCATTTGAATTGGGTGACTTTGACCATCACCTTGTCGCGCCAAGTGGTGTAGTAATTCGGTACTCGCTGCGGTACTGCCATCTTAGCCAGCCCGAACGCGTCGACCGGACTCTGGGCGGCAGGTGTGCCGGTCAGCATCCACAGCTTAGTCATCGGGGTGATGACCTTGTTCAGCGACTTCCAGCGGCGGGTGGTAGCCGTCTTGACGAAGTTAGCCTCGTCGCAAACCACGAGGTCAAAGCTCCCCTGTTTCAGGTCCTCGACCACCGTGGGTACGCCGTCGTAGTTGATGATGACGAAGTCGTTCGGGCCGTGGATTGCCTTACGGCGAATCTCCTTGCCGCCGTGGGCTACGGCAGCAGACCGGTGCATGGCGATGGTGAAAATGTCCTTCATCCACGCCGACTGCATGATCGACAGCGGGCAGACAACCAGCACGCGCTTGATGTCGCCAATCTTCATCAGGTAGTCAGCCGCCCAGATGACTGCGCCAGTCTTGCCAGTCCCCTGCTCGGAGAAGCAGAAGGCCCGGTTGTTCGCAGTTAGAAAACTAGCAGTTTGCTTCTGGTGGTCGTAAGGCTTGAAGGCGCCCGGCCAGTCGTAGTCCCGCAGGATGGGGCTCGGGGCTTTACGCACTCCGAGGTTAGCTAAGCGGCGGGCGTTATCCAGACTCCATTTAACCAGCACTTCGTGGGAGTCTTCCCCGACTTGGCCGAGGTAGCGGCTCTGCTGGATGGCAGTGGTGTATTTTTTTGGGTCGCGGACGCGGACCAATAGCCCTCTATTATCAATAACTTCCATGACGTTCCTGAAGTGGTTTATGCGGTCAATTTTTAAGGTGAATGACTTCACCCTACGCCGCTTTTTTTATAGCGGCACTCCACAGTCTACGCCGTGGTAGTGCCTATGCCAAGGGGTTATTTCATCTTGGCAGACTTAGTTCTTGCGAAGCTACGATTCTTGCTTGCAGGCACCGCACGCAGGTTGCTGCGGCCATTGCCACCGCCCTTCGCCATTGGTTTCTTGTGGTCAACATCCTTGCCGTCGCCCTTCTTGACAACGCCTTCCTTCATCAGCTGATAGCGGGCACGGTTGCGTGCGGCACGCTTCTTCTTGACGGATGGCTTGCCGTCGTACTTACGCTCGGCCTTGTAGTCTCTCGGGTTGCGCGGCATATCAGCCTCCACAAAATTCACAGTGTTTCACGGGGCACCACTTACGGCACAGGCCGTTCGGGTTCGCAGGCCAATTATCGTTGTCAAAGGCCGCTTGTAAAAGGGCTGCTTTCTTCTCCCACTTACCCCACAGAAACGGCTGGTCCTGCCGGTCGTAGGCGGCCTTAATCACCACATCGTGCAGGAGGAACACCAGCGCGGCCTTGACTTCTTTTACATCCGGGTAGTGCTCGAACACCATCAGGGCCATCAGCTCCAGCTGCCCCTTGTCGGGGTATTTGGCGGAGCCAGTCTTGTAGTCAACGATCCACGCCTTTTCGCCGTTGAGAATTACTAGGTCAGCGATCCCCCGCACCCAGACATCCTTGGCTAGAAACTTGGTCGGTTTCTTTTCAAGGGTGAGTGCCATCTCCAGCTCGCACAGCTTCTCGCCTTCAATCCTGTTGAGCGAGTCGAGTGCGGGCTTGAATTTGCCGTAGCCCGGATGCAGGGGTTTGCCGTCGCGGATGTACTCTTCCGCAGCTTTGTGAACTTCTTTGCCGTAAATCGTCTGCTCCGTCTCAACGAACGGATACAGCTTCTCTACCTTCTCGGCATGGTATTTCCGAGGGCAGGTGTCAAACGTCTTTATCGAGCTGAAACTCCAAGCTGCGGGCATGTGACTCCTTTAGTAGTCGAGCATCGGTACACTGGTTTCCGCGTAGTCCTCGAACTCATCGTACGTCTCAGGAAGGTACGCGAACTCGTTGATACTACAGGGTTCTCCCTCAGTTTCAACAGGTTTGCCCCGGTATGACCAAGCGTAGTACGGGATCGTGATTTCGTTATTCACGAACATGCGCCCCTTGTCGGTCAGCTCCCAGTAACCTTTGGTTCTACCCCCATCTGAAGACGCCTTCAATTTACGCACCAGCCCCCAGTACTGCATCTTCTGGAAGTTGGTGCGCTGGTTGTAGGCTAACTTTAAGCGTTTAAGGTGTTCCACCCCACCAGCCTGTGCCAGCCGGTAAAGCCCGATCGCCATGCCCTTGTTGAACTTGTGGCGGTACTTAACGATAGTAGCCCCGCAGCAGGTGCAGCGCTTATTACCGTCTTCGTCTTCAACAGTAAACTCGTCGTCATAACTCATTTTGCGTCTCCGTAAGTCGTTGCAATATCGCCCTCGCTCCATGTAACAAGCTCGGGCCACCAGTCACAGCCATCCCTCATAATGGACTGCACCAAATCGAGCATCTCCTGTGCGTGCTCGTCTCGCACTACATACACCAGCTCATCGTGAACCGTCAGAGCGGGTGGATATTTCTTGCCTAGCTGGGTCTGAGTAACCTTCAGCATGTGGTCAGAGATCACTTCGCGAGCAAGGTGCTGCACGATGTTTTCCGTAACCTTCCCGGCGTAGATGCGAGCCTTGCGACGGCCTTCGCCGTACACCCACTCCTTCCTGCCAGTCTCCGCGTCCTCCTCCATGCGCAGGTGTGGATAGCGGATCATGCCTAGCGGGGTTTTGATCCCGCCCTTGGTTGTCTTACACAACCCCTTCGGGTCGATAGAGATACCGGTACGCCCGTGGTAGATGTGGTTCAACGCCGCATGACAAACCTTCCAGCCGTGAGTAATCCTCGGGTACGCGGTTCGCCAGCGGGTGACAACGTCGTAGGATTCGCCCTCAGTCAGGTCAACGCCGCCCATCAGCTTCGCTACCTTCTGGAATGTCAGCCCGCCAGCACCAAAGCCAAGGCCGAGGTGCGCAACCTTGCCCACCTGACGCTCATGCTTGGTAACTTCTTCGATTGGCTTGTTGTACAGCTTAGACGCGAAGTCTTTGTACAAGTCCGCCTTCTCAGGGTCAGCGTTGAACAACGCCATACTGCTCGGCTCTTGCCATAGGAAGTGATTCACGCGCAGCTCGATGCCTGACAAGTCAGCCACAACCACCTTGTATCCGTCTGGCGCGCGGAGGCTTTTGCGTAGCGCATCAGTTGGTTTCGGCTTGCTCGGGTTTATGCGAGGCAGGTTCTGCTGGTTCATCTTCATCGTGCCAGACCAACGACCTGTAGTGTCTGCGCCGTAGTAGTTCAAAGCTACAGGCATCTTGCCTTTCGCAGCCGTGCCGCATGCGATGAACTGTTTGATGCGTGACTCAAGAATCGTGCTCTTGACCTTCAGCCTAGCTCCCGCAGCGGCAGCCACTTCGTAGTCGTCGTGTTCTTGCAGCGCAAGAAACGCTTCGTCCGTTTTGGCTAGTGCAGGCACTTGCTTCTCTGGGTTGGTCGGAGACGGCTTCATCGGCACGGCTACGCCTTTCGCTTTTAGATACTTAGCAAACTTAGGCGCTGATGCCAGAATCTTCTTGGCAATCTCAATCTTCTCGTCATCAGACATAAGCTCGATCGGCTCATCAGCAACCTGCTCGGCTACGTTGAGCAGCATCTTCTGCTGCGCTGTCTGAATCTCCTCCAGCGTGTGTTCAAGCAGCGCGAAGTCCAACTCAAACTGCGGCTCGACCAGCATACGGATGGTCAAGTCGATCAAGCGGAGTTCTCGTTGCCCTAACTGTGGAGTTAAACGATTGAAGATTTTGTAGCAGAGTTCAGTGTCGACGGTGTTGTAGCTTGTCATGGCTGCTAACTCGTCGTCGGTAAAATCCGCTAACTTCTTGCCCTTCGTGTTTGTCGCTTCTAGGTCGAGCTTTTTGCCAAGCCCTAGTTCTTCAGCGACCTTCTTCAGCGAGCCACCAACAGTTTTGGCGAAGCCAAGTGCGCGGGACATTGCGAGCGTGCAACCCCATGCCTTTGGCTTCATGCCGAACCGCCACGCGCAGATCATGGCGTCGAAACCGCTCATGTTGTGGGCGATCAGCATGGCATCTGAGAAGTCAGTAGCGTCCACCCAGCGTTGGATGTTGGACTCGCCAAACAGAACGAATGGCTTGTCATCAGCTACTTGGATTGCGACCGACTGAATCTCGGTCTCGGGGTGCATCACGTATTCAACAGGGTGAATCTTGGTGAGCGAGTGGGTTTGAGACCAATAGGTCTCGAAGTCGATGAATATCGGAGTCATGTTGCTGTTCCTCATGTAGTCAGCATGTTTATCGAGGTGTGTCTGCCTAAAGCAGGGGGGTGTTTTTAGCTGAAACAAATTAGATCGTCAAGCACCTCCTTCAAATGATCTAGGTTGTAGGCGTCGATGACTAACGCCACGCCGCCATGTTGAGCGATCTCGCTTAGATTTCGCTGTTGTAGTGCAGTGGGTTTGTTCTTCTTCAAGTCGGCTTTGACCTCAATGCCGATGAACCGCCCGTTGTAGCAGGCTACGATGTCCGGCACACCCGAAGCACCGTAGCCGCCAGTTACCGGATAGAAGTAATACATTCCGTATTGCTTCAAGATGTCAACGATCTTGCGTTTGACTTTTTTCTCCGGTGTATCAGCCACGGCGTTGCTCTAGCCAATCAGCCAACGCAGCCACAGCAAAGCCAGCCACGATACCACCGATGAAGTACATCGCTGCTTCCATCCAGTCAGTCATCATTATTCTCCAGTTCCTGCGTCTCCCACAGGATGTAACGGGCCTCAGCGGCCATATCGTCAAGCGCGAAGTGGCACTCGACACCATCAAAATCTTTACGCTCTGCCAACTCAACCGCCTTCTTCGCAAGGCAGCGAGCCTTCTTGAGCACGGATAGGCTTGGGTGGATCATCTGATTTCCTCCATGTTCCAGATGGTTCTGATCTTGCGGATGATCGCATCGCGGCGCTGCTGCAACTCAAGGTAGTCTTTACCGCTGAAGTTCAGCTTGGTTTCTTGGCCTGCCACCTTGTTGCGGGACAGGCGCATCGCTGCCTGACATGTTTCCTGCAAGTCTCTACGCAGCTTGCGCAGGGATAGTGAATGTAAGAACTCAGGGGGACGCGCTCTCATCGTTGGCTCCTTTGGTTTTGTTGATATAACTGTCTAGCATCTCAAGTGCGATCAGTGTCTTTAGCTTCGTCGCTTCGGCTTCGTAGTTGACCCTGCGCTTCTTGTTCTTGTCTCTGGCTTCAGCACTCGCCCTCGTCGCCAGTAGGTGTCTGCGAAACCCGCTCAGACTCGGGCGGTTGATTACTCTGTCCATCTTTCTTTCCAAAAATCTTGTCGTAGTTATCTTCGTATGCTTTGCGATCTTCAGGGCGACGCTTGCTGCCCTTACCGCCGTGCCATTGGTTTGTCATGCTTTGGCTCCTTAATCGTAAAGTTGCGCCAGTACGGATTCTTCGCAGCGCGATGTCCGGCTTGGCTTCTGTTCATCATTGGTGTGTTCAACGCATCGTCTAGTGTCCAGCCGCGTCGACTGATGCGGTCGCGGATAACTCTGTAGCTGAGGTTGTGTATGTTGCGGGTACGGTCTGACGCTATCGCGCGCAGCTCGGCAAAGAATTTTCTGTCGTATTTCATGTTGTCTCTGATTTGATTTTTTATAATTAACAGAAGCACAGCGTGCTTCTGTTATGAGGCTGGCTGTAGTCTCAGCGGCCAGCGCGCCGTCCTTAACCCCCACCGAGGAGTTCTCAGGTTCCGGTGGGCCCCCGACTACTGGGGGTTAGTTTTAGCCAGCAGCGCCAGTGCTGCTTACGCCCTTCAACACATTCAGCACAACGTCACGCTTGATGTCGCTTGCGCTGGTTTCAGTTGACGGGTCAGCCACGTCCGATGCAGCTTCCACATCGCTCGCGTAAGTCTGTCCGGTCTTTGCATTCGTGATTACCACGGTTTCTTCAGTCGTTGTCGCCATCGAAAAACTCCTTTGTTTTGTGGATGCGTATATCGTCTTCATTAAGGTCGATCGCACAGGTGTACCCATGTTCGTTCAACACATAAGTATTGGTCAGGTAGTGGTGGATGCTCTTCGCTTTTCCACGCCGTGCGTCGTTCTCGATTATCTCACACAAGTGTTCAAGGTAGTCCATCCGCTGCCGTTGCCGCAAGATACCTTGCTCAGTTCGCAGGGTAGCCGTGCCGACTTCGACTTTGGTTAGGTACAGCCTCAGCTTGTGGCGGGGTGCGTACATTAGAGACTTGATCTCGTGCAGCACTTCAGCGGCGGCGTCGTTGGCGAGCAGTTGCTCTTGAGCGAGCAGCGCGTCGTCACGCTGTAACCGCATGTCTTGCTTCCGTGTTGCAGATTTATCTCGGAGATACCTCGCCTTCTCCTTAGCCCTGCGGCGGCAGCCAGTACACACACTGACCACACGCCGCGTGGCGTCCAGAAACTGCTTAATATCTTTAGTCTCCCCGCACTCAGGACAAGTGCGTTCAGACATAGTTACCCCCTGATAGCCAGCCCCATCTGCACCGTGTCAACCACAGCGAAGATGAGCGTACCGAACAGGGCGATGATCCCGAGCATTGCGATCAGAGAAAGAAATTTATCGCTCACGACAGCACCCCCGCCTGACCCAGAGCCAGCAGCACGAGGCCAATCACAGCAGCGATGCCGAGCGTGATCTTCAGCCCTTCCATGAGGTCGTCGCCCTTCTTGTCGGTCAGCGGGTGTGCAAGGTATGGGCCGTCATCGGTGTGGATGATGCGCGCCGGCTCTGCTACTTTCTTTCCAACATGCGCCTTCATCGGGTCGCCCAGTTTGTTGATGTGGCGGCTCACGGTTGCTTCTGCGATCCCAAGAAGGTCGGCGATCTGCTGGTAGGTCTTACCAGCGATGCGCAGCTCCAGCATCTCATCAGCCATCGCAGCGGTCACTTCTGTGCGAGGCTTGCGAACGCTGCTGCGGCAGATGCCACGGATTGTGTTGATCGACACATTGTAGGCAGCGGCTAGTTCCTTGACGGTCTCGCCTTTGTTTTTCAGTCGAACGACCTCGACTCTTTGCTTCGGTGTTAGAAACACCTTGGTCTTGCGCTTGGACTTCGTGGTTGATTGTTTAACCATTTGAGTACTCCTTTAAGTAAAAACACTGGTCTCGTGGGTGACAAAAGTAGTTGTCATTGTTGCTGTTTTGTGCTCAGCACTTGGCTTTGTAGCCGAGGTGTTTGGGGGTGTCAACCCTTCTTAAACATTTATTTTTCCTTTGTATCGCAGTTGCTATCACAAGGCTTCATAAGCCTTCATCGAGCCAGTAGCGAGCCTCCCCAACACGCACTCCAATGCCGTCCAATCGCGTCCGAGGAGATACATGTTGAAGGGCTACTATCTTGTCGACTAGATCGTTGGGTAAGTTTTCCAGCGCCCCATACTTCTTCGGGGTGTCCGCTTCGTTCTCAACCCACCACTCTTGATCTTGGTCGCGGTAGACGATTAGCATGGGGTGTCGTCCGCCTTTAGATTGCAAAAGATTCGAGGATCGAATTAACCTTAGCGCGAACATCTGCTCGTGTTTTGGCGTTCTCTTTGATCTCGTCGATCGTGACATTCTTAATAACCTTTTCAGACTGCTGAACAAGTGCATTGACGGCCTCATCTTTTGTCAGTTGTAGTTGGCGGATGGTAGATAGCTGCTCTGCTAACTTCTCAAGAATGTCGTTGCGGAAACGCTTGCGTTCCTTACCGTCGTTCTCATCGTCGGTGAACCGCTCGGACACATGGCGCAAGTTGTCGATCAGGCGGCCCTTGATCTCAGCCAGCACGCTGCCCATGCGCTGCTTGTAGTCCGCCTCGAAGTCAGCACGAAGCTGAGCCGTAGCCTCGTTGCCAATGTCTACGCGGAAGTCGCCCACCTCTGGCACAGGCAGGTACGACACGCTCATGCGGAACTTGTGGCGAATGTCGTCGACGGTTGGGTACTCGTCACGGTTGAACATAGCCCCCATCTTGAACGCCTGCGCACTGATGAGCGTCGGGTAGTAGGTCAGGAAGTTGTCGACCATGCGGTAGAACTCCTGCTGGTACTCGTCCATCTCCCGCTTAAATTCAAAATAGTCAGCGGTAGAGATCAGACGCAGCCCGCTATCTGACCACGGCAGAGTCTTTTTGTAGACCCAGTTGCGCACCATCGCGCTGTACTTAATGACGCGTGCCAGCTGATCCGTGCCAGACAACAGGCCCTTGTGTACGCGTGCAACATCATCGTCCGCGTTGTTCATCTTGTTGATGGCGGAGCTTGCGCTCTTGTCCATCTTGCGTGCGGTCCATGTGCCGATGTTCAGGTCAACCAACATGGCGCTGGACGAAATAGAAATACTGTTGGTGTTGTTAGTGTCGTTCATAGCTATTCTCCGAAGTTGATAACGAAAGCACAGTGTGCTTCTGTTACACGCGAACCCAGCGGTCGCGCAGTACGCCAAACGGCAGGGGTTTGATAAAGTTAGCGCCAGCCTTCTTGTACAGAAGTGGGTACAAGTCCTTCTTGATGGCAGCGACACCAGCGAAGCGCAGATTGCGGCCAAAGACTCCGTTTATATACCCGTACGAGTTAGCGTGGTACGCAGCGGCGAGGTCAGCCCATAGCGCGTCATTGTCAGGCGCGTCTACTACTTCTCTAACCACACGGTTGGTCGTCAGTACAGAGGCGAACTCATCCACATCAGACATTGGGTACGCCTCGAAGATTTTTAGATAGTCAAACAATGGCTCGAACGGCTTGCGTAACTCGGCTGCTTTTGACTTGTCTACATAAGTCGAACCCACCTGCGCGATGTCGTCGAACTCGAACAGGACATGGCCTTCCGAGTCTTTACGCAGCATGATCTTGTCCATGCGCTTAGACACGAACTGACACCACTCATTCTTGGGCCACTCCATATCGTTTTCAGCCCACACACGATCGCGGATAGGCTTGCTGAACGCGCTGACATAGCCGCTCAAAACAGAATGGTTGGAGTGGATATTGCAGCGGAACCTAGACGCATGGAGGAAGTAGTTGGCGAATGTGTCGGTCGACACAGAGCCGTACGACATGTTCACCTCCACGCCACCGTCACGATGCCAAGTGATTACATTGGTTTCGTACAGCTTGGCTGCGTACGCATCGTCGCTGACCTTGACCAACGCCTTGTGCTGCCAGTCACGGCGACTGTATTGCAGCGGCACACCGACGGCGTACTTATTCGTCCCGCGAATCTCCTTAGTTGTGTTGAATAGATGCTCCGCTTGATCGAAGCCGCGTATTGCGAGCGTGTTGCGTGTTGAAATACCAAATGCCATGAGAGAACTCCTTGTTGGATAATTAAAGTCTAATGTTGACTGCGTTAGGTGCAGTTTCGTCCGAGGTCATAGCCCACATCGTAGGCACACCAAACTCAGGCCATGCGCCGCCCACATAACCGTCCGATAGCATCAGCACAAAGTCAGGCGGCGTGTTCATCTTGTGCACGAAGTCCTGCACGCAGCGCGGGTCAGTGCCACCACCACCGGCAGGCTTGGTCTTGTGCTCAAGCGCATCGTACTCACCAGCTACATAAGTCTCCTCGCCTGCGATCTTTGTATCCCAATACAGCAGGTGCAAGCGTTCAGGTGGCATGGTGTCAGCGATCGACTTGATCTCGGCGATGAACGCGTTGATCTCTTCGTGGCCGATAGACGCCGAGGTGTCGATGCCTACAACAATAGGGCCGATGCTCTCAGCGTATGGGCTAGGCATGTACTGACCCTGTGCCAGCCAGCGACGGTTCGGACGGCGCCATGTAGACGAGTCGCGCCCCTTTGTTGCACTGGTCACGAAGTCACGCAGCTGCTCACGCCAGTCAACCTTCGGCTCAGGCAGCATGCCTAGATCGCGCGATGTAGTGCCGTTCAGCTTGCCTGCGAGTATGTCGCCCTGACGAATGGCTTGGTCGATCGCCTGCTCTAACGCGTCGCGCTCTTCTGGTGACAGGTCATTGGCGCTGATCCAGTCGTGCTCGTCGAGCGAGTCGTTAGCCATGCCGCGTGCGTAGTTCTCAGCGAACTCGTCTGCATCCACAGGGCCACGCTCTTGCTGCCCTTGCTGGCCGCTATCGTCCTGCTGGTTGCTATCGTCCTGCTGGTCGCTCCCACCATCGCCATCACCTTGGCATTGCCCCTGCTCTTGCTGCTGTTGATGCTGCTTCTGCTTCTCTTCAACCTTCTTCTTTAGATAGTCAAAGACTTGGCCGGTATGCCACCCACGAAAGCGCGTGTCGTAGAGCAAGCCAATCTTAGGCATACGCACGATCTCACCCTGTGGATCCTGCTCAACGATTTGCAGGTTGATTACATAGTCGCACGCTGCGTTGGTCAGCTTGGGGTCGATCTTGTCGAGGTGTCGCCATGTGACGAGGTGTCGATACGCGATGTGGTAGTTCTCATGTGCGATGACGAAGTTCAACTCTTTCTCGTCCATCCTGTCCATGAACGCCGCGCCGTAATACTTGTCGCGTCCGTTGGTGTACGCAGTAGGCACGCGGTCTTTCACCTCGCTCTCACCGAGCATCATAATGCCGGACAGTTGAGCGAACTTCGGTGAGCGCATCAGTTGAATATGCCCGCGATCTAGTCGCTGGCGTCTGGTTAGTTTAGTTGCCATTGTTGTTCTCCATACACGGTTGTGCCATTACACGGCCCAGCTGTTATCACGCGCCCACTTAGTGAACTCGGCAGCGCGAGCGACCATGCCAGCTTTGCTTGAGCGCATCACAGCCTGCACGAACATGAACTGCGTCTCGGGGCGTAAGCGGCGCAGGTACTTCATCCAGTTGTTGATGTTTGAATTGTCAACGCGCATGACTGCACCGAGCGCAAGGATCACACCACCGATCGGATTGTCTGGGACCTTAGCGGTGTCGGGCTTCTCCACGCACACGGCAAACGGCACGACATCGTCAGCGATCGACAAGTAGGCTTGCAGGTCGCGAGCGAATGACTCACCACCTGTGCCTGATAGCGCAGAGATAAGCGTCGCGTCATCGAGGTGTGGTCGCATCTTGAGGATGTGCGAGGCGTGCTCAAGTGAGCGGCCTGACACGAACGCGCCCTGCGGCTTGGTGCTTCTCGGGTTGAAGATGTAAGGGTTGTCCTTAGCTGATTCGTCGCCTTCGGTGTACGACGCCATGCAGTGCGGGTACTCGTGAACCCAAGCCATGAGAGTCGGTTCGATGCCGTTCTCAACGCCCCATTCGATCCATTCGTCAGCGGTTGGCTTCTTGATCTTCACGAATGTCACGCGGTTCTTGGCGTGCGCTTGCAGTCGATCACCGACGCCATCAGTCGAGAGGTTGGTCGTGCCGAACACAATCGAGCCTTCGGGCAAGTGATACTGACCGATCCGATGCTCATACAGAACAGGGAGCATTCCGTTGATTACTGCCTGCTGCGCTTTGCCGATCTCGTCCAGCATATAAATCGTTGGCGCGTCAGCCATGAACAGTTTATTGGGAACGAACGACACCCATTTGTGGTCCATCTTAGGCATCTGAAGATCGCCGAGATCCAGCAAGGTGCAGTCGAAGTAGCGCGTCGGCATATTCAGTCGCTCACCTAGCATCTTGAGCATGGCCGACTTACCAATCCCCGGCTCGCCTTCAAAGATAAAGGTGTTGTCTTTGCCGCAGGTTTCCACGAGGTGAACGGCTTGAGAGAGTGATACTGATGTAGTCATTTGAGAACTCCTAATTGGATTTAAGTATTGAATATCTAACGAAAGCACAGTGTGCTTCTGTTAACACGGTGTGCCCTGTTAACACGGTGTGCCCTGTTAGCTGTCTTCGCTGGTGGTTTCAGGTACATAGGGGCCAGCGAATTTCCCCTGAAGGTAGGTAGCCTCGTCGATCAACTCAAGGCGCACGCGTGGGGCTTCGCCGCCAATGAAGTGCAGCTTGTCGTCGCCGTACCCTTTGGTGTCATACCGCTCAGCTGATTCGAGTGCGGCCATGATTGCGGCTGCGTCTTTTACAGGCAGCACATATTCGTGCCACCCAATCTGAATGACGGCCATAGACTTGGCCGGTGAAGGTCTGGTAGTAGCCATGTTGTAACTCCGAAGTGTTGTGGGCTTTCGCCCTGTGTTGTGGGCTTTCGCCCTGTAGCGGGGGTGTATTCCCCCATCTAATACTGCGTATTATACTACTTCTTGTTTAAGTATTCAAGTGGGAACACTAAGCGTGTCCAGTTAAAAATGGCTCGTCTCGTGAGCCACTCGGTCGGTTCCCAGAGGACATGGAGTAATCCAGTGCGAGGTATGCACTACCCTGTGCCGACTGTGCGTGTTAGAGGGGGAAACTTTGGAGCGTGGCGAAAGCATGGGAAGCCAACGCATCCAGCAAAAACCCCAAGGGCACTACGCACTCACCCAGCGATGGTCGCCACCCTTAATTAGCTACGCGGTATCTCATCCCGCTACGCGGTATCTCATCCTAACCGCTCCTGCCACTCCGCCAGCCAGTCCGGCGCGTGCGCGTTGGTGTATCTGAACCACGGCTTGCTTGCCTTCTCCGCTGCGTAGTACGCACGGTAGCAGTCTACCGGCGAGTCAAAAAATTTGTACTGGTCTGGCATGGCAAGTGCGAACGGTGTCTGCGTGTCGGTGTGTTCGATACTCATGGGCGGGAACTCCAGCCTACTGCCTAGTTTCTCCCACGACGCGTGCTTCTTCTTGAACCTGAGCATGAACTCTGCGGACAACGCACGCCAGTGATACCACAACCAGCCATAGTTACAGTTGTTCTCCGCTGCCCATAGCACGGACGGGTGGTGTCTGTGTGTCGGCTTGTACATCCAGTCCTTGTACTCACCGTGCAGGCCGTGAACAGTAGACATGATCTGAGCCGTCTCAAGAATCATCTTGTTCACATGGGCATCGCACAGGTGCATGGCTGCCGCCGCTGGGCTTTTGTGTACTGCGAAAATGTTCATGGTTAAGCGGCCTCCTCCAAGCCACCGTCCGCGCGCAGCGCATCGCGTACAAACTCATTCAACCCAGACTTGTCGTGGTCTGGCCCATAGAATCCCCAGCAGGAGTCCACTTCCTCCCACTCTGCGTCGTCTGGGCCGTTAGGCACGAGGCGCTCAACAGTCGCGCCGTACACATCGCCGAACATATAGTGGCCCCACAACTCGGCGGCACTCTCCAGCGCAGCGTGTATGCGCTCCTCGCTGGCTTCGC
>Ga0208161_1000357_pt1 | contig 26536 bp, 61 predicted proteins | sample CB_VirMetaG_3_FD_184538 | JGI IMG/M metagenome (GOLD analysis project Ga0208161, IMG submission 184538) | Freshwater to marine saline gradient viral communities from Chesapeake Bay - CB_1508_1S Viral MetaG (SPAdes) (version 4) | ecosystem: Environmental > Aquatic > Marine > Coastal | place: USA... | reverse complement strand
CAATATGTGCCTGAAATGATCGCCAGATCGAATGCAGACTTACTGGATACCGCTGAGAAAAAAGCTGAGTTTCTTGATATCTACGTGAAGTGGGGCAGAGACAAGGCCGCCGACTATCTGGCTGTACTGGCGGAGGAAGCTGGCGAACCAACCGATGAACGCATCATCCAGCACCGGATGGAGCGCTTTGGCCTTAACCCCTGTGGCGAAATTAGCCTGCGCGACAACCTGTGCAATCTCTCTGAGATCCACCTGAATACAATCGATCCGAAAGATCTGGAATTACAACATAAGGCTTTTTATGTTGGAGGCCTCCAGGTTGCTGCGCTACTGAATCACGAATTTGTACCTGAGCGACTGGCTTACAGTCGTAAAAACGATCCAATCGTTGGTGTCAGCTTTACTGGCCTGTTCGACTTCTTCGTACATGCCTTTGGTGCTGAGTGGCTGGGTTGGATGATGAAAGGTCGCCCGACAGGTCAAATTTACAAAAAGTACACCAAGAAAGAGCAAGTTTACTTGCAGTCGTGGCGTGATTCTGCAGAGCAGGGCGTCAAGGACTATTGCGAGCAGCAAGGCTTGAGAGTGCCTAACCGGTTCACAACCGTACAACCTGCAGGTTCCAAGAGCCTGCTGACTGGCGCTTCTCCTGGTTGGCATCCCCCGAAGGCTCAGCGCTTCATTCGTCGCATCACCTTTGGTGTGAACGATCCCCTGGTGAGCGCTCTGCGTGACTACGGTTACAACGTGATTCCCGCGCAAAGTGCCAGAGACGAAGAAGGCAATCTGCTTGATGACATCTCTGACCCCAGAGTACAAGAGGTGCTCGTCGAAATTCCGACAGAGGTATCCTGGGCCAATCTTCCCGGCTGCGACCAGTTTGATCTCAGTAAACTGCCGATCGGCGCCCAGTGGGGCCTGTATATCCAGGTACAAAACTACTACACAACTCACAATACCTCCGCAACCCTGGAGTTCAGAGAGGCTGAGATTGGGGAGTTGAGCAAACTGATTTATGACAATATTCAGGCCGATGGAGGATACATCTCTGCGGCGCTGCTCGCTCGATTTGACGCAAACGAGACCTTCCCTCGCTTGCCGTTTGAGCCAGTTGACAAGCTGACGTTTGATCGCCGCATGGCAGCAGTGAATGCAGTTCGCAGTGGCCTGTCGGACAATGTTAACATGCTTGATTTACTTAAGCAGTACGATAACGTCGATTACGAGTTAAAGGGAGCTGCTGGGTGCGATTCAGCAAAATGCCTGAGCGAATCAGGGAAAGATAAGGACCAGGTCGGTAGGCTGAGCTAGACTCATCCTAAACCGTGCCAAGTCGGAGAGATCCGCCTAAATCACATAGCCATTACAGCCTGGAAACCCAACAGGCTGTAAGGCATTTTCAGGACATGTGGTTCGTTTACGAGAACTCTACTTGGTACGAGTTAAAGGAAAACGACTACCGCGTAGTGGCGGTCCAGACAGCTTTCAACCAACTCGTCAGGGCACGTAAGCGTGAAACCGGGACGGGTTTTTACCTATCTGCTGAACAGTACAAAAATGTCAACAATCTGTGATCGCCAAATCATCAAATACGGCACCAAAGGGATGATACAGCCTTTCAATGAGGCACAAGTAAACCCTGCATCTTATGACGTAAGGCTAAACGAGTTTCTCCTTATTGAACATGAGCACGGCTGCGACTATCCGGAAGAGGCAATTAAATGCGAAGGTCGCTGGGTAAAACACATTTGTGACAAGTCTGGCTATGTACTGAAGCCTGGGGAATTTGTTCTCGGCTGCACCGAAGAACTGTTTAATGTTCCGCCAGAAATGGAAGCTGTTTTTCAGCTCAAGTCTTCTCGTGGGCGCGAAGGTTTCGAGCACGTACTCAGTGGATATATTGATCCAGGATTTTCCGGAAGGTTAACGCTTGAGTTAGTCAATGTAAATCGCTTTCATGATTTGCTGCTAGTTCCTGGTATGTTGATTGGCCAGATACGATTTATGTTATTGGACGATCGACCTGCAAAGGATTATTCTCAAACTGGTCATTATCAGAACGATTCGAACGTTCAATTCTCAAAAGTCGACATATTTGGGAACGAAATTCAAGAGGAAAAGCCAGCTTCTTACTCTGTTTCGATTGCTGAACCTGTAGTATTCCCGGAACCCTAGATGAGTCAAAGGCGAGACGCCGGCCCATACTAGGCGCTATGCCCTATGCAGATTGTGCATCCGGTTAATGATCCTGCTCTGGTTAGTTTTCACAGGCCAGAGCTTGTTGACCTGCTGCCCGGCTTAGAGCTGGCTCTGGATTGTTGGAACCTACTCAGTACCAACGGACGCGGTTCGGTTAAGAAGAAATATTTACAGAAAGAGCCAGGAGAGCCTTCCAAGGCCTTCGAAGCACGTCTTGGTCGTTCTACCTATACGCCAATCTATCGGGATTCGATCAAGGCGTATGCGGGCCTGTTGAATCGTTTTCAGTTAGTCGACGTTCCTCCTAGTCTACTGCAATCCGAAGGGAATGTAGATCTACAAGGTTCCAGCGTTCAAAGCTTTTGGAATCGTTGCGATGAGCAGGCCATCCGAGATGGTGGCGTCTACATCATGGTTGACATGATGCCAGAAATTGCTGATCAGACAAATTTCTTCGATCAGCAAAGAGATGGCAGGCACCCTTACCTCATAATGGTAGAGAGAAAGGATGTAATCAACTGGTCTGTCGAATACAAAAACGGCAAAGAAACAATCCAACATGCCACAATTCGCCAGATAAAGTCTTTCCCTACAGAAAAAGGGTACGGCACCAGACTTGAGCCGGTTTATTATGTTCTGAAGCCAAATCTGGTCGAGGAGTACCGGCTTCAAAAGAAGGATAACAAGTGGTATCAAGTACTGGTCGACAGAGTACAAACCACTCTTCCTGTTGTGCCCCTTGTTTGGTATGGAGCCTCTTCTAGTCGGTTTGCTCAGGGCGACATCCCGATGAATGGACTTGCTGAACTGAGTATTCAGCACTTCCAAATGAGATCCGACCTAACAGAACTGCTGCACAAGTGTGCGATGCCAGTGCCTGTCAGGAAAGGCGCTCCGGTCGGCCCTGATGGTCGTCCTGCACCTCTGGTGCTGGGTCCAAATACTGCAGTTGATCTGCCCGGAGAAGGTGGCGAATTCGGCTTTGCTGAGCCCACTGGCAAGAGCCTGGAGCGCCACCAGGCGGAAATCAACCACATCGAGTCCTTGATGGATCGTTCTGGTTTGAATTTTCTGTACGGCGCCAATATCAAGACAGCGACCGAAGCGTCTTTGCGTGCCTCTCAGGTCGCGTCTCAGGTCTCTGCGATTGTCAGGAATAAAACGAGCGCTTTCTCTACCGTTATGCGCCTGTGGGCTGCGTATGCGGGCGAAATCAATTCGATCAATGCAGAATCTGGCATTGCTATCAACGATTCACTGATCAATCGGCCGATTGACCCCAGTGGAATGGCTCAATTGGTTAACCTGTTCAATGCTGGACTGCTTAGTCGTGAGACTGTCCTCAGTGAGCTGCAGCGTGGCGGTGTTCTTGATCCTGACATGAAGATCGAGGAAGAGCAGGCCCGAATTACGTCGGACGAACAAGAGCAAATGAAAAAAGAAGCTGAGGCTATGGCGAATACCCAGAACACCGAACCAGTAACCCAGGATCCATTGGCAAACCAGTAAGTAGCTTTAATAATAAGCATGCTATATTTAGTTAGAGATACTCGTCCTGTGATCTTAGCACGCTTTGAATTTAAGCCTGAAGAAGCTCACAGGTTTATAGAGTCTCCTGACTCAACCCAGAACGTTATTGAGCAAGTCTTCCACGATGTAGACGATTTAATCGAAACGACCCGAGCCTTCGAGAAGTACCTGGTTGACTGCACGGCCATGGTCAATGGTAGAATGCTTTGCCTAAGCTCCTTCACGTCTAAGTGAGTCATCCGCTACCGTCCGGGAAATGGCTAAAATCGCCCGGAGGTAGCTTTGCTTATTGCGTCATAGGCCCTGTTTGCCGCCTGTACGACAGAGAAGAGCTTCCCTGGCCCTGCTGTCGCGTTGGATGGAAGACCAAGGAACCTAGCTGGAATAGAATTGGTAAAAGATTTGTTGCTGATATTGCCGCTTCACGCTGTCCAAGCTACGCTGTAACGGCGATAGATCAGTGGGGGCACGAGTGGGTACAAATACTGACCCTATACAGCCATCGGTTGAGCCAGGCAGAGAAGGATTGGTGGATAACCAAGAAACCCCAAAGCAAAGGGTACCCAGAGCTAGTGGATTAGACTGGACATCAATGTTGGCTAAGTCAGGCCTAGAGAGCCCTGGTTACCACGAGACGATTGCTAAGATGAAAAAGGAAGGAAAGATCAAGGGCTAATGGGTCTCTACTCAACTATTTACAGCTCATACGAAAAACTTGGTCCTGATTTCATTGGAGAATTCCAGACCAAGAACCTTGAATCCTTGATGGATGAATACTGGCTTTCGCCTAAGGGTGAGCTATTTTTCATCGACTATAAGGACTGCTTCACTGTATCGCAGAACAAATTTCCGAAAAATTTTCTGGACACCATCGAACGGCGGCCAACTGGCACCAATGCGAAGATGACACCAGTCAATTATACTGGCGAATTGACTATGTACAAAAGTTATCGAGGCGAGTGGATAGAGACCGAACTGATGTTTGAAGACGGCAAGGTCTCGTTAATCTTAGAGCAGGAAATTATTCCCTTACCGTGAGCGACCTAGAAAAGGACCAGTACAATCGCTACCGCAGAGCCGGTCAGCTAATTGCCTCCTACCTAGAAGCGCCTTCGACGGAGTTTCTTAGAAAGGCGGAGGCTGCAGGCGTCCTTGACGAAGCCGAGTTCCTACTGGAGGAGACAAGGATCTGGTTAGACGACGACGACTACTACGATGACCTGGCCTGGAACAAGGTCAACGGGAATTTGTAAGCTTTTGTTACGAGCTTGACAGAACCTATACGTTAGGGGTATGGTTAGAAGGTAATTGGCGGGTCTCACCCATGACTGCTACTATCCAACGCCGTTCTAACCGGCCCCTTACGCAGTACGCCTGCGATTTCCTGGACGAATTCCTGAAGGGAAAGCTGGAATCCTGCGAGCATTCAAACGAGAACACTGCAATTAAATGCAGCATCACCAAGGGCTCTGCGGGAGCCGTTGAGCACTTCAGTGTTTTTCTGTATGGCACAGAGATTCTGGATGTTCTGATGTGTAACGAGCATCCAGTTCACGTCAAAATAGGGATCAGCAAGCAGTTCACAATTGAAGGCTATCCCAAGAAAACCACCATCGAGCGACTGAATGGTCTCCTTGATGAGCTTGGCGGCCACGGCATCATCCCTGCTGGTGTTCGCATCTTCAAGGATCGCATTGAGAATCTGTTCTACCTTGGCAAAGGCGACAACAAGATTGCAGTAGGCAAAGGCTTGGCCACTGAAGTTTTACTTGCCCCCGATCAACACGAGTTCAGAGTCCAGGCGACTGATCTGTACATCAACAATGAAAAAGGCAAGAAAGCCTGACTATCCAACCTGGATATGTCACAACTGCGGTCTTCGTTACTGTAAGGGTATTCAGTCAAGTCATTACGCCACGTACCATACTGGTGTATGTCAATGCTGTTGGACTTCGGGTGTTCCGGTAACAGAGCCGAGGGATTACGGGCACTTCGTAGAATGGCCTGTAAGGACTTCTCTTGGTTATGCAGTCCAAGACAGTGGCAAAGACCATAGGCCGGATCGGCGATCGGGCGCTAATTGATTTCCTGCTGCTTCGACAGGATCGTTGCGAGTTCATAGATCCTCAAGTAGCAATCAGTCTTGGTGCTAACTATGGATTAGAAATCAGCTTCCTGTTCCCGTCTCTGTTGATTGAATTCAGCTTTCTGCCTTTGTTTGACAACACGAATGCAAAATTTTTCGACGACTAAAGAAATTCCAGCATCTCTGCACTTGTACGAGATCTTGTACAACGACGGGACTTCCAGGTTTTTGTATGGAAACGGCCAGACACATGCCTGGGCTCAATCTACGGAAATGTGGCCCAGCCAAGAAATTCAGGAAATTATCCAGTTGGACGATTCCTGGAAAGAGATCGGACTCAACTGAGAATTGTTAAGTTTTCCTAACATGGAAGTCTAATTGGATAGCCCTGCTAGGCTGGCTGTCAACCAGCCATTTTTTATGGCTCCATCCTGATGGGTCTGGCCACTAGACGGTAGTGGTGTCGAGTTCTGTATTTACCATTGCTTAAATCCTTAAAAGCTTTCGCTGCCCTTGTCCTGTTAACCTCTGCAATTTCTCCAGGACAAGCAGCGGCGAGGCAGTGTACCGTCGCGTCTCATTATGGCGTAGGCGATGGCTACCACGGGCGTCCTACTGCTAATGGTGAGCGGTTTAACGCGTATGGCGTCAGCGCTGCCCATCCCTATTTACCGCTTGGATCACGCCTACTTGTGCGTAATCCTGACAATGGGAGAAGCGTATTAGTAAAAGTCAATGACAGAGGACCCTATGTCCATGGTCGAGGCATTGACCTAAGCTACGGTGCATTTTCTAAAATTGCTTCCCCAGGCCAGGGAGTCGCAAAAGTTTGCTATTCACAGGTTGTCTAATTCTAAGAACCTGCTAAACTGGGGGCACTAGCCCCCTTTTTTTATGGTTGAATTCGTTTTTACGAATGACCAAAGGACAAAGGCCTACCAGGAAGGCTTGCGTCGTCAGGAATTTAACGAATCCAAGAAAATCAAAGGACGTAACAAAGCGCCAGCGAGAGGTAAACGTGCTCAGCAAATGCACCTGTTAGGTGCCGCTGCAGAGATGGCAGTAGCTGTCTATCTTGGCTTGGAAGATTACTTGTACCTGCAGGAAAAACCTGTTCGCGGTTCTTGCGATCTCCCTGGCATCGATGTGAAATGCCGTTCAAGGCACAACTATGATCTGCTGGTCCAGTTAGACGACAAGCCGGACAAGAATTTTGTTCTGGTAACTATCGATGAACAGAGGACCATTATTCATGGTTGGATAACCGGTCATGAAGCAATGAAAAAAGAATGGATTAAAGAATTCGTCCCTGGCAGGGCATGCTATGCTGTTCCACAGGAAAACCTTCGACCATTGGAGGAACTGAAATGTCTAGCGGTTGCTGCATAGAAAGGGAAGATTGCTGGATCTCTTGGGAAGAAGAAGGCAATGAACCCGTTCCCGTCCTGAACTTTTCGCCTGAATTGACCGAGCAATTGGGTTGGGATGTTGGCGACGAGCTTTATTGGGAAAAAATAAACGACGACCCTGTCACCTATAGCTTGAGGAAGTTAGATGACGATGAATCAACCGCTGTCAGCGCTGGAACTGAGAACTCGGATAGCGGAGAAGGCATGGAGAATTTATTCTGACGGCGAAAGCTGTGAGAGCATGCCATTAAGCTTCTATCGTATTGCTGAGATGGCCATAGTAGAGGTACACTCAAATGTCGATAAGATGTTGATGCAAACTATCAAAGAAAGACTGGAAGGTTTAGTCAATGACTAACCTAGACCAAGATGAGATAGCTAAGATCATAGATGCTAAGATTCGCGACCACGAGCGCAGAGTGGCCTTAGTTTCTGGTATCATTGGAATGACGGTAATTCTGGGCATTTTTCATGCCATCCACCTCAACAATTCCCTCCTCGGACAATGAATTGTCTCCCGAGGAGTGGGATGAATTGATGGCCTTAAGAAAAGCTATAACAGATTCAATTAGCAGTGTCCATCCAGACAAGATGGAACGCTTCACGGAACTGTTCGCAAGGTCGCTTGCTGGCAAAGGCGACCCATTGCGCTAGAATACGACCACCCCGCTACCGACCTGCCTTGGATAAAAATGCTGATATGTCCTGTGCTGACAGGGATGATGGATTCTTCTTCTCCTACAAGATGGGGAGCTATATTTCGCATCTTTCTATCCGTGACAATACATGTGACGAAGTTATCGATGCGTTTGCGCGATTTCTTCTTGGCTGCGGCTTTGCCCCTCAAAATGTCATAGACAATATGATGAGTGTCTCAGAGAGGCTGGAAGAAGCTTGGTTTCCCGGCAGGCCCGTAGAAGTCTGGAAAGAATTAGAAGAAGAGCTTCGCCCTACTGACCTGGCATGAACGGCTCCCGATAGAAGAAGGTCGGGTCTGATAGCGGACACGTAAGGACGGGGAATCATAGCCTGACGTGCAAGCCTGTCTCTATAAGTCCAGGAAGTGCAACCGCCCCCTGACGGGGGCTTTTTGCTGATAAGGATTCTTTACCAATCCTATGGTTCTTGACATGAGTCCCCTAGTATGCGTATGGTTAAAAGGTCCAGGGGCTTCCCACCCCTTAGCCATACCCCGAGCCACCATGGAAAGATCTATCGATTTCTCTGAGGTCACCAACTACGACTTCGATGTCAGAGGGGCTGACCTCGTCTTGAAGTTGTTCCAAGGCGACATTGTGACCTATATCAGGGTCTTCTCAGAGAACGTCGCTAGCTCTGCCAATGCGATGCTTCCTAAGAGGACGCTGGTGGCAGCAAGGACAAAGACAATCGAAGCTGGAGCCGTCCAGGAAGTTATCGAAGACGCTTCCTCTAATGTCGTCGTAGCCACTCTACCGACCCCCAGGAAGGTCTCTGATACGACCAATAAGTTCAAGACCAATAGCCTGACTCGCTTGACGGCAGATCAAGTCAGAGAGATCAGGGCTAACTGGGAGGACACGGTCAAAGCGTGCGGCACCAAAAATGCTGCTGCGATCCAATTAGCAAAAGTTTACAATTGCAGCCCAAAGAACATCTATGCAATTATCTACCGCTATTCCTGGTCTCATATCTGAAAGCCAGTTATAATGCACTTGGACGAGCGTCCATTGTGTGTGAGGGTCCTAGGCACCGGTTAGCCGGTGCTTTTTTATGCCTTTTTCTAGGCACCCTTGGGCATGGAACCACAGGCCTCTCGCCGCACCTGGAATACGCCCGTCAGAGAGCGGTGGAATGCCCCTATTCACCAATGCTTAAAGGCTGTAGATGCCCATATAGAACTATACCTGCAAACTGGTGATATATGGCATCTGGAAAAGGCGGAATTCCTTAGGTTGTACTTGCATGAACTAAAGACCTGGATTCATGCCGAAGAATCCAAACTGCCCTAGTTATACCATTCATTCATTCGCTTGAAATATCTTAGGCCGGACGAGACTGTATGGCTTTCCGGTCTGGTTGAACTGTCGCCTTTCCACTTAATCAGCATGTCCTGGTGGAAGGGTCCTCTGTCAAAATAAACATTGAAGTTGTGCTTGCTGGCGATATCTATGATTTCTCGAACCGTACCACTTTGCTTCAATCTCTCGTGGATAACTAGTTCTGGTCTTTGATCATACAACTCGCCATATACGTCGTATTCAGGCATGGATAAGCCGCTATCTCGACTATTTTGCCGATTTTTTCTTTTTCTTCTTGCCTGCCTTAGACATGGCGATAGCAATAGCCTGGGACTGTGGGCGTCCTTCGTGCATTAAAGTAGAGATGTTTTTACTGACTGTCTTTTGACTGCGACCTTTCTTGAGTGGCATTGCGTGCTTCCAAGTAATCTAATGACAGAATGTAGCAGATTACTACAAGCGTCCCTAGTAATACGATTCCAAGGCCGATGCTAACTGCCCAAGGAAAAGAATCCATGGTTCACGGCTCCGTGTTAATATTTTCCGGTTCCGCTAATTTGCCGTTTTTGTATCTCCATCTTTGTTTCGTAAAAAGCAAATCTTCTGGGCAACCTGAGTTAAGTCTTCTTTCTAGTGTCGACCTATGAATGCCAGCGGCTTTGGCCGCATCTTTAAGGCACATGGTGACACCATTGTAAACAACAAGATGATTGTTTGTTCTGTTTCTGCATTGTTGTTTATGAGTAGCCCATCTTACATTACCTGGTTCGTAATGTCCCCTTGGATCAATTCTGTCGACGCTCATCCCCTCTGGGCGAGGACCTAATTCCGCAAACCACTCGTCAAAAGAGTTGAATCGAAACTCTATGTCTTTATATACTCCTTTGTGGTTTATTTTGCAGCGTTGCTTTGCTTTTGAATAACTTTTATATGAGCCAATTCGATTTGGGTCATTCTTAACTCCTTCTCCCTTGCGGTGGCTAACCCTACCGCTAAATGCGCAAGATCTGCACTCCCAATATGCTTTTTTTCTTCGGTATTGATCAATCCTTATTGATCCAATCTTGCTGCATTTACCGCATTGAACAGAGACGAATCTAGAATTAGCATTTGCCAAGAGGTGTGCTGACGTATTTGTCCCTAGTATACCACTTTTCACGAACTACCAGCGCACCTTATTTGACCACCAGGCAGCAGACATCTTGCCTTTGGCGATATTCTTTGCGTGACGTGCTTTGAATGATTCGCGCTTTTGCTTCATGGCGTCACTTTCGCTTGCCTTGGGCTTGCCAGCGGTCTTGGCTCCCTGCTCGCCAAAGCGAATAGTTTTGATATTGTCACCCTCTTTAGCAACAACAATATGGCTTTTGGTAGGGTGATTTGGTGTTCTTTTTGGCTTGTTATAACCATCAACACCAGCTCTTTCTAGTCTGGGATCTTTCTTACTAGCCATCTTACTTCTTCTTTTTCTTAGCGGTTTTTGCTGCCTTGCGGAAATCCGCAGCACTGGGAGCACCTTTAGCTCCAGGCTTTCTCATTCTTTCTTCGCTGCCAGCCTCGATCCTGCGACGCTTTGCAGCAATGTTGGCATAAAGACCAGGCTTAGCGGCCATTTGCTATTCGCGAATAACATAGTCTTCCTTGATGTCACGAGCGGGACTTGAACCCGCAAGGCCAAAGGCCGACGCATTTTGACTTGAAATACCCGATGTCAGATTCGAACTGACACTGAACGAGGCTTAAACTCGTCGCCTCTGCCAATTGGGCTAATCGGGCTTGTTGCCAGTATATCAGACTCACCTGGATCCCGAGGAATTGCTTGATGAAGTTCTGTTAAATATTTATAGGCAAACTAACGCGCAAGAGCATGTGCTTGCCTGTACCGTTATGGGAAGGTCAAGAAATTATTCCGATGAGCAATTTGCCGAAGCTATTAGAACATCCAGTAGTTACAGGCAGGCACTAGCAAAACTTGGCTTGGCTCAAGCCGGCGGCAATTATGCAGTAATGAAAGAGCGTGCAAAATCTCTGAAATTAGATGTGTCACACATAACTGGCCAAGCCCATCTGAAGGGCAAGAGTCATAACTTCACCAGGAAACCGATAGAACACTATTTAAAACCAAATACGCATTATCAATCACATAGATTGAGAAAGCGCCTTCTACGCGAAGGTCTAAAGACTCATCAATGCGAATGGTGCGGAATTTCCGAATGGAGAAATCTTCCAGCTCCTCTTGAGCTGGATCATATTAATGGCGATCGACGCGATAACAGAATAGATAATCTTCGCCTGTTGTGTCCCAATTGCCATGCTCAAACAGACACGTATCGCGGTAAAAATGCAAGAAAAGATAAATAGTCGCGCTTCGCGCGAGGTCATATCTCGCCTAAGAAAGGTTATAAGTGAAGTGCGTTCCGTATACCAATTCCGGCATCGTGACGTGGTGCCTGGGCACCTTGTCAGTATAGCTAGTTAAACTGTGGCTGTATCGGCTCCGTCGCCTAAAGGTGAAGGCCGCCTCCTTATAAGGGGCTGATCCTGGTTCAAGTCCAGGCGGAGCTATTGGAAAAATATCAGATATATGAAGATCTTCATAAATGAATTGCTGTAAATTCTGCCAAACGCTCCTTGTTGGGTCATCTCGCCGAAGGTGGTGTGACGATAGGTGTAGACAAAAATGGAACTATCAAAACAAGCCCAAGCCCAGATATAGATCACAAAGAGATAGAGGGTTTCAAAACAAACTCAAAGCGATTCACTACAAAGGAGGGAAATGTGAAACTTGTCAAGAACCAAGGCCAGCAGCCTTGTGTTTCCATCATAAAAAGCCCGAAACAAAAAGCTTCGGGCTCGATGCGAGAACTTTTTCTAATTACAAGTGGAGCACTGTCCTAGAAGAACTTGATAAATGCAGTTTGCTTTGCCATAATTGTCATCATATCCTCCATAATGGAGCCGCGTGGGATGAGTACGCCTCTAGCGACTCAGCGCTCGCAACCTGTTGACAAAGCTGTAAGGGTAGCGATTACCAGTGGTCTCATCATCACAAGGCTTTGCATAGGTTTTGCCAGTGCAAATCTTATTGATGGAGGTTACATCGATGTCAAAATCTTTAGAAATGCTGAGCTGGGTTTCACCCATTCTGTTGCGAAAACGAATTTCATCAATCTGCGCATCGCTCAAGAACCCAGCACGACGCCCTCTTTTGATTGGATCTAATTCAATAGGAGGACGCCTGCGAACCCTGCGTATAACGACGGAGGGAGTTCCAGGCGAGACGTTGGTAATTCTGGCAATCGAATCCATGTCGTAGCCCTGACAACGCAGGCTCCAGATCCGATCCTCCTTGGGAATCGAGACCCTGCCTCGTACTCTGGTCATTGGCCTTAGAAGGGGTTGACATCTAACCTTCTTGCCACGTATTATACGTCCATGCCAGCAAAGGGCAATGCGGGTCCTACCCAGACGCTGGTTTTTTACTTTTTCTTAAGGTTTCCCGCAATAACCCACCCCTGTGGCATCATTGCCATAGAACTTGCACTTGACAAAATGTTACGACTAGCGATCGGCGCAGGGATTGCGCTGTTAGCGGCTCTACCAGGCCCCGCAGCGGCCCAGTGGGCAATGACCTGCACTCGTGAGTACAACTCCTCGGTGAACCTGAGAAACGGCCCTAGCAGGAGCAACAGGGTCGTTGCTTCTATCCCTAACGAATCCTATGTCCGTACCCTGGATTGGGTATATGGCGGAGACGGTATGAGGTGGTATAGGGTCGAATTTGGAGGCCTTGTCGGGTGGATGCGCTCTGACTACATGTGCCGCTGATGAACAACATCACCAAGTGGGAGCAACCCAAGGAAGGTAAACCTCCGCGAGAGATTCGTATTACATTACCGCGAATCCCGGAGATGCCGAAAGACAAACTGCCGATGGCGATAGCCATTATCTCTGGCACTGTTAGCTGCATCTTTGTCTCTCATCTTCTTGGTCAAATCAATGACCTGAAAAAGCAGCAAGATTCTGCAGAAGAGCGGATCAAAGAAGAAGTCTTGATGCCAGGCGGCACGAACTCTTACAAGACTGAATTCAAGCCCGATCCATCCGTTGATACGGCCAAAGATAAAGTCACAGAGCCTGCTGCTGCACCTGCTCCTGCTCCAGAGCCAGCCCCTGCGCCGGCACCTGCTCCTGCTCCCGCTCCACCTCCAGCTCCTTCGACCCCTTCTCGTGGTCCTGGGAACCTGAACTATGACTATGCTCCATCGTACAGCCCGCCCCCAAGGGGTCCCGGCAACATGTAGGACGAATCCATGAAAATTCCCAAACTGCCGAAATCTACCGTGCTTGGTTTTACCGCTATAGCTGCTGGCGCACTTGCGTTTACAGCAGTATCGATTAACAACGATCGAATCCATCAGCAAGAAGCCAGATACCGAGAAATTATGTATCAAGCAATGATCGCTGATCCCAGGCATGAAACACCTATCGAACAGGTCGATTCATGGCAAATTGCTGAGGGCGTTCCACCTGATCAGCTTCCTCTCGATGCAAGGCCTGAGCCGGGCATGGCTCCCGAGCCTGGTTCGTTGCAGAAAAGAATTGTCTTTAAGGATCCTCCGATGCCTCCTCCGGTTTCGCCTATTACCAGGCCCGGTCATGCCTTGGTCTTGGAAAAGACAAAAGAAACTGTTCCGCAAACCAAGGATCCAATTTGGAAGCTTGCTTTAGTAGATCAAACAGGGAAAGAACTTGGGACTCTTAAAGCCTTATCTGGCAGAGCCAATCGGCAAACGTCAAATCGTAACCAAGGGGGTAACAAATCTCCTTTACCTAGCGGCGTTTACTCCATTGACCATTATGGGATTGAGCGCGGTCCTTTTGACGACCCTGAACTCGGAAAAGGGTTCTGGGTGCCGATCACACCAATGTTCTCAACTGGACGTTCGGATCTCGGATTTCACCAAGATCCATCCTGGGGCAAGATGAATGGTGAATCTGGCACCAGTGGTTGCATTGGCCTAGACAGTGCAGAATCTACTTCTCAACTAGTGCAGTGGATCAAGCGCTATCAGATCAGGAAACTGGTAGTCGTCTCTTAGCTGTAGCCTCTAGGATACACTTGCCCCGTTGTTGGTCTGGCTGGACCGGCAGCGGGGCAATATGGTGAGATAAATACCGGGTTTTGCCAGATCACAAAAATTTCGTCAAATGATATTTTTTCTGAATTAGTGTAGCCAAGTTCTAGTGCATTAGATAGAACCGAGTCAGAGAATCGGTCGGTGCTATACCCTAACTCTAAGGCATCGGAAAGAGAAGGAGTCTGATTTGCGACAAAAGTATAGACACTAATTCTGTTATTGAAAGAATAGCCTTCTGCTGTGATTTCGGCCATTATTAAGAAGTTTTAACCCAGTAGTTTCCACTTACGGCGTGGTTTCCAATACACGTAAATGTTGCTCCATCTATTACAGTCGTGTCTCCAAATTGCCCGGTAACATTATTGCTTACAAGTATATCATTCGTTACATGTCCAAGGTAGTGAAGGTTTCCATATTGAGCGCCCATCCTGAAGAAATAACCACTATACGTAGGGGTCGGATGTCTCAAGACAGTGCCAGATGAATTTATGCCTTTAAATGGGAATGAATAGCTATTTTGTGGGCATACCAAGTTATTACTATTGCCAGCTCCGAAAGCGTAAACCCATTTAGATAGACCATAGGTCGGATAGTAAGATCCGCTGGTAATATTAGTAGTATCACAGCGCAAGATCAGGTCAAATCTTCGGTCTGTTCTTGCGGAGTTCTCCCATGCATACAGGAACCAAGGGGTATCGCCAGTCGCTTCATATGCAGTGAATATAGTACCTATGGAAGTAAAGCTTTCACTGTTAGTAGTATAAGTAATATACGAATAGGTCCCATATCCATTATTGGATGTGCTGACAGTCCTGTTGTGATACGAACCTATAAAACCATTACCATTAGCATTGCTAGTGCCAGCATATCTTCCTTTAAACATAATGCCACAGTCCGTATCGGGATCTGCTTCCGCTGTTCTAAGGAACCAGGCGACTAAACTGGTGCTTGATCTGCTTGTGGCGTGGCCAGGGGTTCGTATGATTTCAAGCTTATTCGTATCATTAAGCGCTGTCACCCAATTAGATAGTTCTATGTCTAACTTCCATGATGGGTTATTGGCAGACCATGTTGGACTTGCCCAAGCGGCATTTGCTGCAACAGAAAAAGAATTAGTGACGACAGCCATTATCTGTATCTAGGGCATGGACCGGGATTCATGTCAGTATTCCATTTTGGATTGTCGTCCCAATGCCGAATGACACCCATCACAATAAAGATATTTGTTGTCAGATATGACAGAAATATAAAAGTCCTAATAATGGCAACTGTATCGGCTTCTTTGCGATTGTGGCTAGCCTTCTCTCCAAGAGCCTTTGCCCAAAGACGCAGCATATTTCTTTTCATAGCGCCCGGAAGGGATTCGAACCCTCATCGTTCCTACAGCGTAGCAACCGTACTATCCAATTGTCTCGGACCGGGCGTGGCGACTCAAGCAGGGCTCGAACTTGCGATATTGTTCCAACAGGCTCACCCCGATTCGAACGGGGAACACGCTCTTAGAAGGAGCGGGTTATATCCCTTTAACTATGAGCCCACCTTATTATAAGGCACCTTGCCGAATCGAACGGCTCCTCCAGGCTGTCTGCCTGACGTGCTCCTTACACCAAGACGCCGGACCCCTCTGTTTGGGCATCATTGATAACGGAATGAGGATGCCTGCAAGCCTGTGCGCACAGTGTAAAGCCGTCCTCGTTATCAAGCTAAGCCTGAGGGGTTGACACCAGGAAAGGCTACCCGCAACCAACGACGGACCTCAGAACTGGTGGCCTGGGTACCCAGGACTTAGTGCCCGATGCCACGCCCGGAAATTTCCAGGCCACGCAGAGCGGGAACATCTACATTATACCAACTAGATGTCTTCAAGCACCAGTTTTTTGCCTTTGAATTTGGCTCTGGCAGACTTGTTCTTGGTATCGACGGCAGTCACAGTAGCCACCTGGGCGGTCGTGCCATTTGCATACAGTAAAAAATCTCCCTTTTTGACTGCACCAGGCTGGCAGACGTAGTGAGTCTCCTTGCCATTGATACTGGCTGAGAATGTATAAGGCAACACCTCTTCGAGATCGCTAGCCTCAAACACATGGATTGTGCCAGTACCTTTCTCTTCGATCAGATACTGATTGCTAGAATTTGTGCCAATGTGGTTACCGTAGCCTGCAGTACCGTCTTCTTTCTTGAAGGAATACAGTGTTTTGGTTTCAGTCATGGATTCTTCTTCTTGATAATGAACTAGATCGCGGGGATGCGCTTCAAAGCCGGCTTTGTTATGAAGGTACACACAGTACCAGGAGTCGTTCCACGTGACCCTGCGAACAATTCTTGCCGGCTTTTTGCCGTACTGCTTGGTTACGACATCTCCGATTTGGAACGATGCGTCAGAAGACATTCACGCTAGACCTGCTGGGGACACTTAATTCTAGCTTGAATCTTAGAAATAGCAGAGACAGGACTTGAACCTGTGACCTCCAGGGTATGGACCTGGCGAGCTACCGACTGCTCTACTCCACATGATGATGGACTTACATGGAAGCTAGAGCTGACTCCCAATGCCACCGTGCCCAGGAATTAGAGGCCTGGACGTTGATGGCTAAAGCGTGCGTAGTCTACCGACTGTCGGGCTGTGCCCCGCATGGGGTCAGGCGTAACCACACAGAGGCTTTAGCTCTATCGAATACATTATACCAACTCTACGATCTTTGAGCGAACTTCTTCCCAGTCGATTGGGCGATAATCGGTATGTTCTACACATACGTTTTGGTAGCGCTCGTCGGTAACGCCGTCATCCGTCATTACACGTCGATAATGGAGATGTCCATGGATGTTCCCCTGGTAGCGAGTCAGGTTTACTGGATGCACGGGAATGTGCGTCAGTATACACTTATCCAGATAATGACTACCTCGAATGTCGTCGAAATATTGCAGGTAATCACCTAGCTTGAAAATATCATGGTTGCCTTTTATCAAAATCTTACGGCCATTTAAATTCTGGAGAATTTTCAGTCCACGCCGTGGAATCGCAACGTCCCCCAGGTGATACACCTTGTCTTCAGGACGTACTGTCTCATTCCATGCCTGAGCCAGGAACTCATCCATCTCATCTGAGTCGTCCCATGGCCTAAGCTTGGTACCGTCATCCCTCAGAAACTGACAGACGCCCCTGTGGCCGAAGTGGGTGTCGGAGGTGAGGAACGTGCGACTCACTGCGCCATCAGAGAAAACCTGTCCTATAGTCTAGGTGGCTCCCTTGGTTTAGCTATGATTTCATTGCGACAAGTCTCTGATGACCCCATCCCAACGCTTGATCAGTGTAATTCTCTACTTTGTCCTCGTTGTGAATGCGGATACCTTCATCACGACGGAGCGCTTATATGGCACAGAGAAGAAGATCAAGAAACCGGAACCTTGGTCGTTTCCGTTCCGTCACAAACTAAAATATTCGAGGAAGCAAGCATGAAAGGTTGCCCAAGCCCCAGGCGTGACGCTGTTACTATTCAATTTTGGTGCGAACAGTGTTTGTATTACAGTATGCTCGATATTATACAACACAAAGGTTCAACATATCTTGAGTGGAGCTTGATAGATGATCAAAAAGATGCCCCAGGGTCGTAACTCCTGGGGCCTTCCCTCCCGCTCAACGGAGCCTTCGGGGCTTGCCGTGAGATGAACATCTACTCCGTTAACCCAAAAAGATTATCGGAGTAGTTTTGGTTTACAAATCTTTATAAAACTCGCCGAAGCGAGCCCAAGATCTGGAAACCAAGATAATTCTAACGGGTTGACATCGTCTAATGGGCGGACTACCGTACCAAGGTTCCTTCCAGGTCAACCGATGCCACTAGAGCTGACCCCAGTAGAGGTGCTTCCAAGGCTTGAAGCTGACGAGGCACGCGCATTCAACTATTCTTTTGTTGGTTTCATGCTGATGGATAACGACCTGCTGGAAGCCGTCATCATTTCCAACTCAGGCAGCTCCAGGTCGCCCGAAAAGAAGGCTAAATCCATCTTAAAGGCCGTTGCGGTTGCCTTGAGGCATCACAGCATGGATTCCAAGTATAACGAATCACCACTGAGGGCCGCATGCTGGATGGTTGCTCAATACATTGAAGCACAAGTAGCTGCCGGCACTCATGAGTACCATTGATATAACCGCAATCTCATTGCCGTCTCCAGAGTCTTACGCAGACGAACTAGCGGAGGCCTTGGAGCTAAAGCTACTGGGTGCCGATACCGTTGATGGGATCGACTGGAATGATTACGCATCCAAAATCTTGGCTGATTACCACGATGCCGTGACTCGATCCTGTCTGAACCAAAAACCGCTCTGGAGAGAGTTGCATGAGGCCAGCTCGAAGTTGGACCATTCTGTCAATGTACACACAATGTACGGACATTTGATCACCACAATCGGCGACAGAGTCGAAGTGGAGTTTGGAACTTCAGCAATTACTGACTTTTTCAGAGCAGAAGCAAAGAAAGCGTTAGTATGTGAGTAGTTCTACTTATTCGAATGGATCTAAATCTTTTTATTTTCTTTATTATTGTATATATAACTGGTTTCGCGTTACTCCTCTGGATTGCCAGTAAAATCCTCCCCTGAAACACACAATGTCCGAACAAAAACGCTCAATCGTTCCCGCTCCAGATCTTGTAGAGGACTGGTTCGAACAGGCCCCTATCTACGCAAGAGAGGATGCTGATTACGAACAGTTCATTGCTCGCAAAGCTGCTCTATGGGGCGCAGATCAAGAGCTAGAAAATTGTTGTGAATTCATCCGAGAATCAGGTTTCTCTCAAGCGGAAAGAATTATCTTTGAGCTGCGTGAGAACCGCAGGCCCAAGCTGGAGCCCCTGAAAAAGCAAGCCATCAAAATCCTGGATAAAATCCAAAGCAACAAAGAATGGTGGCAACTTGAGGAATTGAATATTGTTAGGCGTGCATTAGAAGAGGTGCCTGATCATGACTGATGATCGATACAAGCAAATCGATGAAATCATTGATGAATTCGACTTCCATAAAGTCTTCATAGCAATGCAGGTGCTGGATTGGAAATGGGTCGAATCTGGCGGTCCTGCTGGCGTATCGGTTAGCAAATCGGTGCCAACAATTGCCAGAATGAAAGCCTCAGCGCGGGATCTGTTATACAGATCAATCAACGCCAAGATTACGGGTTCTGGCGGCTTCGAGGCTCGTTATCACCCTTCTGTTGACGGAGACCCTGAATGGTTTGAACTTAGATTCATCCTTGAAGAAGTCGTAGGTCCAGACTTCGACTGATGCATTGTATCTGAAATGACAATCGCAGAAGCTTTGGTGATTATCACCATTATTATTTGTTTAACCTTCATTGTGACTCGTTGATCATGACCACTAAAAACATTCTCGTAGCTGGCGTCGCCACCGTGGGGCTCTTGGCTTTCATCCTATGGGGAGCGCCTCAGCTTGGAGTTTACAACAGAACATTAGCTGGCAAGGCCGCCCTTATGGAGGCAGAAAGCACTCGTCAAGTAAAAGTACTTGAAGCGAAAGCTAAAAAAGATGCAGCATCTCTGGAAGCAGAAGCCGAAGTGGAGCGAGCCAAAGGCGTAGCCGAAGCCAATAAGATTATCGGAGATTCTCTGAAAGACAATCCCAGGTATCTTCAGTATTTATACATCACAGGATTGCAGGAGGGTAGCGAGAAAGGCAATCGAACCATCTATGTCCCAACAGAAGGTGGTCTCCCTGTCCCTACGTTAGGCATCGAAAAATAACCAAGCAAACAAATGTCTTTTCTTTTAGCTCGTATCACAGACGAGGATGATCTTCCAGATGATTACTATGAATTTGTTGCACAGTTTACATATTGGCAAGGAAGTCACGCTTCTCAGATTGATACGGAATCACTCATGATTTTGCTGTGGCAACTGGACCAGCGCATTGAACAACTAGAGGCATCCAATGACTGAAGAACAGATAGATCTTTTGCGTCATCTGATCAGACAAGAGATTGACGCCGCCCGGATCGATGGCATGGAGCACGGTGTGTGGGGATGGGCAGACAGGCAACTAGAAGAAGGATGGAGATGTTTTAAAGATAGCGTTAATGAAACCAATGCTTTGATTGCACTCAAAGACCTTTATGGTAACAACGATAATGGCATGAAAGATCTTGCCAATAGTTAGTTCTACACATTATCTTTCAAATGACTAACAACATCTACCCACCAGATCACCTTCTCAGAAAATGGGAAGAGCTGATTATCGACGAAGGGGAAAACGTCGACGTGGTGTTATATGAAGCGTTCCAAGCTGGTGCTGATCAGCAGTTAGAACAAGACGCAAAGTGGCTGGACACAAATGCGTTGTACACTCGCAACCTTACTGTTTCGCCCTCTGGTGACGCATTGAGGCAAGTGATGCGCCCCAAGCCGCTGTCCTTAAAGGAGCAGGCGCTTGCTGAGCTTGATCTATTAAAGGGAGACGCGAATGCTCATGGTCTCGGCTTTGATGCGCCCGCCATCCGTCGTGCCCTTGAATCTCTGCCCTCTTAGTCAGCGCTATTAAAGCCGATGACAGATTTCTCTTATTCCGCCAAAGTCCTGCCTCTTAAGGGTAAATACTACGGGACTATTGTTGAGCTGACCGATGAAGGCGGACGCAAGTCCGAACTTAAGGTCTGGATCGACGATCCTGACTATGATCTATCCGACCGCGAGTTGCAGGATTCTTGCTACAAGACAAGAGAGGAAGCTTTTGAAGATTGTTATCCCTGTGACTGTCATTACGAAAGTAAACGGAGTTTCTGGCTTGCAAATCGGATTGCCAATGCGATCAACGCCCAATCCTTCTAGTTCGTCTGGACACTACTTAGCATGAATGCCGACAATAAACGTTTCGTTAAGCAATTTGTGTTGGATCGTCTTTGGAGTGACACTGATAAACTTCGCTCCGATTTAGATGCCTATGCTATTTCCCGTAATATTGACTCCTTTGAAGCAATGGAGGAGTACGAATATCAAGTGGAGCGTATTTCCAGGTTTCTTGCCTGTTACTAAAACTAGAGGTCTACACACTAGTTACCATGACTCAAGCAAATTACCAAGCCCAACTTGTCAGCGATGCCTTTTGGAGTCCTGGCACTCATGTTGGATTAAATTATCGTTTGGTTTCTGCTCTGCGTGCAGCAGCAACAATACTGGATAACGATGGCAAACAACTGCAAAAGTTGGCTGATCAGATTCAAAGCCAGTACAAGTAGTCAGCATCACTAATGACCCCATGAACATACAGCTCTCAGCAAATCTTCAACATTTCTTGAATCACCAAGCTCACGTTAAAAGCGAGCTTGCGAGGCTTCGTCGCTACGACGAGGAGATCTCTAAGGTCATGCCCAAAGATTTCAAAGATTGGTGGCAAGGGTCGAAGGAGGAATGGCCTGAAGTCGCGGCCAGTGTCATAGTCGAACGCAGACGAAGCGAGGAGCTGGCATGGGAAATGCTCAGTAATCAATCCAAACTCTCTTAATCAACATCACTAATGAACCCACAAGAAGCAGGCTTTAACGGTGCCAAAGGCATCGGGCTTAATCACCCAAGCATGTCTGATGGAGGTGTGTTCAGGCTCCGTCGTGGTCCCACGCCACCTTGGGAAACTCAGACGAACTGCCAAAATCAACTGTTTTGGCTTGAATCATTACCACCACGCCTTCTGTACTGCAATGAAAGTAATCAGTGGTTTGAGCTTTCATTCACGCCGATCCCCCTCGATTAGTCAACATTTGTTCCCGATCGGGACCAATTAGTTGAATTCCAAGGCTGAACCTGCTAAAATTCCCGAACGGGACAATCAACCATGACCTACCCTGATTTTCGCGCATTATGCGCCGAACTTGTTGAGGAAATGGAATTATTCGGCTTCGACGACGAGTATTCCACAAACCTGCTGAAAAAGGCAAATGCCGCCTTAGCAGTCTCTCGCTTGAGCCCTTTGTCTGACTCGCAATTGGAAGGTATCTTTATGCAGAACGCACAATGCGTTGCTGCTAGCAGCTACTTGAATTTAGCAGGTTTCATTACTGCTTCTCGTGCTGTTATATCCAAATCACTGGGAAACCGATGACCGACGAATCCTTTGAACGCTTTCGAGATCGCATGGTACTGGGGATCCTGGTCCTGGCAGCAGGGACGCTTGCTACTGCCTTCATTGTTGATTTGACCAGACCGGCTAGCTCGACTAAAAAATTTGAAATTGTTGATTCGTACAACGGATGTGATGTGATTCGTTACACAACTCCGTCCAACGATTGGGAATATTTCCTGGATTGCTCACCCAAGGGCTCGAAGCAGTAATCACCCCTTAGAATCGACCAGATTCCCCCGACCCATGGCTGGCTACTACCTTTTCAAAGGCTCAGAAGAAGAATACTACCGCAAATTGGTCACGCGGCCAGCGCGGTCCGATGCCTTCAGCAAGTATCGCGGCGTCGCAAAGAACAGCGGTACTAAGCCTTACAGGGCTCAATTCAGCTTCAAGGGCCGTCGCTATTATCTGGGCGCCTTTGACGACGAAATCTCCGCTGCAAAAGCGTACAATAAGGCCGCTGCTTGCGTCATTGGCCCTCATGCCATCTTGAACGAAATCCCTGATGAGCACTTGGGTTTCGATTCCACAACAACCCCTTGCAGCCAAGCTTAGAAGCCTTAGATTGCCTCTGTTCCAACGCCCCCGCCCAATGCCTGCTATTAGCAAGCGAAAATCCTATAGGTGCTTGCTTGGTCATGAACTGATGAAGCACGTACCCAGTTTCAGCCTGGAATGTGGTGACGCAATCTCAGTCACCGCTGCTCGCAGGTATGTTGCTGAACACAAAATTAAAGCACCGGCACTGTTGTTAGTGCGGCGTACACCCCACACGGTTGATCGCTTCTATTGGTCCCGCAAAGGTATGTACGGCGCTTTATATGCCGAACACAACTACTTCAACTTCTCATGTTTGCGCGATCTGCATTCGCAGTTATGTGAGGAAAATGTCATCCGCCCAGAATTCGCAGCAGCATTACTGGCAGCAGATGTCGAAGTAGAAAATTACCGATACGAATTTGCCTATATTTGATTAGGTTGAAAATTCTGGAAAATTTTGACACATAATAAAAATGTGTAAACCTTGGCGGTCCTCACAGGCCGCCATTGTTATTAAAGCCAACAATATAACCAATAATCAACCCGCACATAAATGCAACCAGCATATACAGCAAGTCCGAGACGAACTGTATAAACTCCAGAACTTCTGCTGTCGTCATCCTGCTGGGTAGCATAGGTTACGTTCATCCTTAGTATAAGGACGGAAGTAAGCCGACGCGGAACGGAACGTTCATACTCGGATTTTCAATAAACGGCATTTATCAGGATTCTTGATAATTGTCATTTATTGAAAATTCAAGTACGCAAACGCCGACTGAAGGAACGCCTTAACCCACGTTAAGGAAGACCATCATGTCTGTCGCAACTTACAGAGGCGTCAAGTACAACACTGACACCCCCAAGCAGGAATACATCCAATGGTGGAACCTTATCCACCATGATGCTTCTCGGCATCTGATGTATCGCGGTCAGGACTATCGGCCCTGTCAGACCAGCGAGACTCATTACTGAGCCCCGTATAATCTGATACAATCCTTTAGTCGCACAAGGTCATGACCGAACTGGTTCTTATCCAACGCCAACTGAAGAAACAACAGCGCATTCAGGAGTATCCCCTGGCACGCTGGACACACGAACAGGAGCGCCGCCATGCCGCTATTGAAGCGATGGGAAAGGCCCTCAAAGCCGCCCAACAGGAACGCTAAAAGCCGCCAAGCCTCAGCACGCCTGAGGCAATTGAAAAAGGCAACTAAAGCTCAAATGAAGCGCCTCCAGCAAAAGGGGCGCTTTTTTATTGGCACCTTAAACGCAGCGCATGTCAGATGAACCCCGAAAAACAGCGTAATAAATTAAAAGAAGCATGGCAAGCCGCGTATAATGCAACAACTCGTGAAATTGCTCAGAAAGCAATCAAGAAATACGAGAAAGCCTTGAAGAAATTAGCAGGCATAAAGGAACAAGACGCTCCCGAATAGCTCTATTGGGAAACTGTAACGCGTGAATTGATAATCATGCTATCAACTGCAATGCGTCTCAAGATGGAGTTCATTTGTGAACGCATCGCAAGTGGAGCACCAGTTGAATTCACCGATATGACCTGGATACAGAAATTAGCAGATTGTAATCCAACTGTTGGCACGGCCTTGCGTAAAGCACGTAGGGCTGCTATAAATGCTGACATCCCAAAAGACGGTTTAGATGCCTTTATGGCAGATCTGGACATCGGAGACCCTGATCCCAGTAACCATCTGGTGGGACCACAGGACCCCACAACCTTGGCCGAATGGTTTAGTAACCGTCAGTCTTGGTTCCGGGGAAGCTCCAATCTAGAAGACTGATGATTGTCATCCCAAAAGACAAGATTCAAGAATGGGAAGACGCTTATTCGAAGCTGCCCAGACATCAAACGACTGATTGCACCTTGGTGAATTATGTTGCCCACTGTGCAGCGCAATGGGCTTATGCTCAGGGAATGATCGATATGCAGCGACTGGCAGAACAGAGCTATCATTAAGAAATGTAACAAACAAAGGGAAGGTTCAAATCAGCAGAAAACCAGCAGATTCGGCTCAGGTCGTTGGCGGTTTCATATGTCCGAGCTAGGGTGGTGTGCCCACTTGCTTTAGCCATGCACGACCCGATCCTGGAACTCAGGGAAGACATCCTGAATTTCATCGATGCCACCGTTGAAGACACAGACAATGAGATAGCCAGGGTCGGTTATCAATTTGCTCGTTTAATCAAAGAATATGCTGAACAGCAATCATTGATGGACACCAAAGAGTTCTTCGAGATATGTTTAGCCATGAGTGAAATGTAGGGACATTTCCAGAAATTCCAACAGGGAAAAATTTCTGGAAAATTCCGAGTCGATTGTACCAGTTGATTGATTGTCAACAAAAAGAAAGTTGACAAAGAAAAATAGAGTAAGTATTGTTTCTAGATTAGAGTTACTAGTAGTATATATTATATATAAATAATATCTTATCTAGAATCATACTAAACAATCAATACCACCTATTACACCTAGCCGGTGTTTTTAAGTAACGTAGTGAAACGTAGTTACTTAAAAACCCGGAGTGAGTATGAACGACGAACAACGAACGTAGTGAGTAGTGAGGAGAGAATACGAACGGAAGGCTGTTTGGTTTATGGATTAGTTAGAATGCTAGAGTATTATATTATTTATAAATAATGGCTCACAACCACCAACACCCCATGGACGAGACCAAAGCCGGTCAAGTGCAAGTGCTAGGAGCACAACGCACCAAGACGATCCTGGAAAGCCGGATCTTGCAATTGATTCAGGAGTGGGAATCAGAGACGGGTTGTGTTGTTCGGGATTTGAACCTGACACACTCGTTGGCGATGGGAAAATCGAGGAAAACGTATTCGGTGCTATTGACTGCTGAGCTATAACTCGCTCAGAGGCCTCTAGGAGCGCTTCTAAGGTGCTTCTGGGGGCCTTTGGCTGTATCGATACTATTGGGGGTGTTTCAGGGGCCTTCTAGCCGCTTCTAGCGTCTACTTGCTAATTGGTAACGATTCTGATCAAAACATCAGCGATACGAATTCGTATCTTTTGACATCGTAATTGGATACACCGGGACCTTTAGGAACCAAGGTTTTTCGTCTAGGGGCTGATTTTGACCGATTTGGGGGAATTGGGGGCTGGGGGATAGGCCGGCCGCTTAACAGGTCTTAACACTGTGTCCAGAGTACCTGTGCCTGATGCAGGTACGCAAAGAAAGTGGACAAAGAAACAACAGGTAAAGTTTATTTATAGATAATATATATTATATATAACACTTACCTTAATCTATGAGCGTTGCAGAGGATATAACGCTGCCGTTATGCAATATATAACGCTTCCGTTATGCCCAATGCAGCTTTTGGTGCCGTCTCAATGCATGTTTTGCGGACCTTTTTCCCTCGCCAAACGAAAATATCGTCCGCCGCACGCAAGGCGTGGCATGGCCGCCCACGCCACGATCACAAATTATTACAATCCGCCCCGGATCCGGCTCGGGTGCGCCGGCTGGCGCGAT
>Ga0208161_1000355_pt1 | contig 26565 bp, 32 predicted proteins | sample CB_VirMetaG_3_FD_184538 | JGI IMG/M metagenome (GOLD analysis project Ga0208161, IMG submission 184538) | Freshwater to marine saline gradient viral communities from Chesapeake Bay - CB_1508_1S Viral MetaG (SPAdes) (version 4) | ecosystem: Environmental > Aquatic > Marine > Coastal | place: USA... | reverse complement strand
GTCGTAGCCATAGCGTCCGACGTCAAAAGCGACCGTTGCGGCTGGAGCCAACGTAAGTTGGAATTCGCCATTTGCGGCACTTGTCACCGATGTCGTAAATGTGCCAATACTTTCGTTGTTAATTAGACCGCGAATATCGGCATCAACTCCATAGCTCGTTAAGTTAAGCGGTTCAGCAACATAAAACGTCCCAGTTGCAGTGCCAGTCACGCTGATTGAACTGCCACCACTTGTTGCCGATACTTGGAAGGCGCCAGTGGTCAACCCAGCACTGATCACGTAGTAAACCGTGTTCAATGTCAAACCACAAGGAATCGTGGTACCACCAGTGAATACCACTTTGTCGCCGGCGGTCAGCCCGTGGCAATCGCAGTTGAAGGTTGGCGTGCCAGCGTCAATGCTGATACTGGTCACCTCCTGCCGATTTTGCGTGGCGCGAAACGTACCCTTCCAGGTGGAGTTCTGGAGGATCGTGATGTCGTAGCTAGCTGGGGTGATCATGATTTCGGGCGCCTCTCTTAAAGGTTAGCGAGCTTGCTTTCGAGGCTTTCAATGCGCTCAACAGCCTCCTGCAGTGCGCTGGTTAGTACTGCGATCAAATTGCCTTCCGCAATTCCGTAAAATTGTTCTGCAGGTGCAATTTGTCTTCCGTTTGCATCTTTGACCGCAGCCCGCTTGTTTTCTTTGATGATGCTGTCTAACCAAGGCTTGTCCTTTAGCACTTCCTGCACCTCTTGAGCGATAAAGCCCACTTGAGTGCCTTCAGGGAAGTTATGTGCCTCTCTAACAACTTCTGTCTTGCCTTCTTTATTGACTCGGGTAATGTCTTTCTGTTCTTTCCAAGTGAAGCTGACTGGACGAAGAGCTTTAACAAGATCTAAGCAGCCGCCAAGCGTGGCTACATTTTCTTTATATCGACCATCGGAAGTTGCGATAGTAGAGCTTGTTGCAAAAATTTGACTATTAACCTGCAATTTGTATGCACCATTATCGCTTGTATAACCAATTAAAACTTCGCTGCCATCTGTAAATCTAAGCACCTCACCGCTTGCAACATCAAATTTGTACGAGGTAGCTGCAAAATTTAATGCTGTGTAAGAAGTATAATTATTGTAATAAGAAACAATAGTATTTGTTGTGGTGCTGCTTACGTGACCAAAATATAAGGCTGGATTATTTGTTGCATTTTCTTGCGCAACAATAAACCCACCGCCACCAATAGAAGACTTCGTTTTTAGAATGGTTTTGCCATTGCTATCAATAGTCAGGCGTTCAGTACTGTTAGCCGCAAGACCTAGAGTATTTGCAGAAGGCAAATACATGCCATTTGTTGGAACAGTGCTGCCGCTTGCAATAAAGCTTCCCGCAGTTGTTGAACCAACTACAGAAAGATCGCCACTTGTATTTATTTCAACGTCATAGGACCCAGAAGCGTTAAACCTGATGCCAGCACCTTTGATGTTTAGTAGCACATTACTGGTACTTAAATCACCAGTCAAAGCTTCAATACTGCAATAATTGCCAAGCCCGATATCACCAAACGTAAATTCCATTGCTGAGTAGGCGGAACTGCTTCCGCTTCTTATGACTAAGCCTCCGCCATTGAGGCCAGTTTTTGTTTCAAAGAAGGATTTGCCATTTGCATCAATAAGTAGACGCTTGGTGCTATTGACGGCAAAGCTTAAATTATTGGCAGCAGCTAGATACATGCCATTGGTCGGCACTGTGCTTCCGCTAGGAATAAACCTAGGCGCAGTTGCCGCTCCAGTAACTGAAAGCGTTGAATCAAATACAGCCGCACCAGTTACATCAAGCGTGCCAGGGATATCAACATTACTGGTCCACTCTGCACTTGTACCACCGGCGTTTGTTTGTAGCAGTTGACGCGCTGTGCCGTTTGCCAGCTTGCTAACAGCAACTGCAGCCGATGCACTAATATCTGCATTAACAATACTGGCGTTACCGCTAACCAGCATCGTTCCAGCCTGAGCTGGAATAGTAATCGTGCGATCTGCGGTATTGTTGGCGGCAGAGGTCAGCGTGGTATTAAAACTGCCGCTGGTATCAAATACCAAATTGACATTGTTCAGTGTTACATTGCCAGTAAAAGTATCTCCGGCTTTGTTTGCTTTACCATCGCGCAAGCCTTCAAGAGCACTTTGTACGGTGGTTCCATTTAGTCCTGTAGCAGGGTTAAGCGAAATACTGGTTGCTTGTTGCGCCACCACAGTCGTAGACACATCAACTTCAGTCCAAGCAACTCCATCGGACAAAATCATGTCCGGCGGTGCAAGCGTTACATTCGGTGCGTTACCGCTTGTAATTGTGCCGCCAGTGCTAACAACGAAGTAATAACGGTTATTCGTTGATGATGCTGGTGGGAGTGCATCACCAGAACTGAGCCCCAATGCTGATCCAGCAGTCGTTAAGGTATCAATCAGACCCGTACCAGAGCCTGCAGAAGCATCAAAAGTACCTGCAAAAATAATCTCGCCAGCGGTAATAGTGACAGGCTGCCAAGCGTTACCATCGTACAAATAAAGATCGTTATTTAATGAGTCGTAAAAAAGTTGCCCGTTGTAATCAGCAGTTGGGAATACAACAACGCCATCGGTCGCGCCAGCACCGCCGATCTTGGTGACTGAATTGTTCGCAAGCTTGCTGCCTTCAATACCATTCGTCGGCAGCAACGTGGCGTTAAGCTCGCCGGTTGTCAACTTGGTTGCTGGCAAATCTGGAATATCAGAAGCAATTAAACTTTCTCCGCTGGTCACATGGCCTTGGGCGTCAATTGTTACTTTTGGGTAAGTACCAGTTGTAGCCGTATTGATATGGTTAAGTTGACCAGCGGCGCTGACGGATAAGCCAGTACCTGGAAATACAGCGCCAAGTGTACCCGTCCCTGCAGCGGGCAAGTCTGCTGCAGTAATTAAACGTCCAGCGGTTACTAATCCCTTGGATGTATATTGCGTTAAATGGTACTCACTGGAGTTTTGCGTGACCGTATTGTCGATCAAAATTTGATCACCGCTCATCGTCAGGCCATTACCATTGACCTGAACAGCACCTTTTGCCGTTGTAGTGGCTTTTGGCAGATCAGCCGCCACAATTACGCGATAACTAACACTGCCAGCACTTCCGCTAGGGCCAGCCAAAAATTGACCGGCAGCACTTGTCGCGTCAAGCGTCGTGTTAAGCGTGACGCTATCGCCAGTTTGTGCAACAGTGACATTTACGACGCCTTCGCTGCCGCCAATAACAGTATTTACAGAACCACCAGCTTTAATTGCTTGCCAAGTAGATCCGTTCCAGCAGTAAAGCTTGAGATCGTCGGTGTCTAAGGCGAACTGACCTACAAAATCACCTGTTGCAGGCAGGCTGCTAACAAGGCGCGTTACAGAGTTATCGCCAAGCTTGGCTGCGCTTACGGCGTCGTTAGCGAGCTGGGAAGTATTAACCGTCTCGCTTTCAATTGCGTTGCCAGGAACTGAGCCAGCAGCGAATAGGATTTTTGCGCTCGGGATCGTGTCATCGGCAATCAGCGTGACAGCTTTGCCGATGCCGTCCGAGATCGTAATGCTGCGGGTTTCGCTGGCGCTGATATCAGCGACGGCTAGCAGGTCGTTGGCTGCAAGATTTGCCCCAGCTAGCTGGGGTAATTCGCTGATCTTCAGGTCAGACACAGCTAGCCTCTCGTTCCGGTGTACTTAGTTTAGCCTTCGTTCTCTTCTAGGAGGAGATAGCCTCCGCCTTGCTCCAGCACGATAGGATCGCCCGTCTCTTGCAGCAGCTTGTAACGCGGAATTGTTTGAGCTCTTAAGCGGATTGGTCCGGTAGCTACAAAGTCGATTGTTGAGACCACAATGTCGCCCGGTGCAAAGCTTGTAGCGCTACTTGTCACGATCGCATCAAATTCCCACCAAAGCTGATCATTGGCTTGAGTACCAGCAAACGATCCTGCGCTTGCTGTAGCGCCGTCAGTTTTAATAAAAAACTTTGCGTGAAATGCTGAGCCAATTTCCGTGCGAAGTACAAGCTGCATTAGGTAATGCACAGGCTCCTGATTTGACTCATTGACGTAATCCCACTGCGCCGTAAGTCGACCACTGCCGCTGATCAGGCTGCTGTACTGCTGACGGTGCTCGTCCGAGAGTGTTGTGATATCGACCGTTTCCCGTGTTGTATTCAATTCGTAGTCGCTAATTGACGCCAGTAACCTGCCCGCAAAATCTTCAACTTCAACTTTAATTGGAATATCACGGCTGATATCCGCAAGCTCAACAAGTCCGGCACTACTGCCCTCAAGACTGTCGTTGAAGTTGTCGTACAGGCGGATGCCGCCAAGCTCATCAACAAAGACGTACCATTTCCCGCTTTCGTGGACAGTACCGTCGCTCCAGCCGCTAGGCGATACAAAATCGAGATCGGTGCCGTCTGTCGTGCTGATGGCAACAAGATCACCGCTAATTAGAAAGCCTTCGTTGAAATCAAAGCTAAAGCGATTACGTGTACCGTTAACATCCGACGGGTTAACGACAGACTCTTTGGAACCTTCCAGCGACTTGCGTGTCAGCTCAATGTTGCCGATATTCCCGAGGTAAATTCCCATTACAACGTCACCTCACTCAGTGCTCCGGTTGTTTGGAAGCTAATTTGTGCTGATGTGATTTCGCCGACGCTGGCGCCAAACGAAACGCTAGTGATGTAGGCAGTAAAAGAAACGTCGTGGTTTGTGTTGCCTTGAACGAGACGCAGGCGAATGGTTACGGTGTCTCCGTCGCTTACGCCGTCAACCTTCAAAACTTTGCGCAATGCGGTTGCTGCATCGTTGCGCTCAGCATCATCGCTGTAATACAGAAGCGTGGCGCTACCGTTAAATTCCTGCACGCCAGGGGCATAGGTGCGCTGTGCGTTGCCAAGACTGGTGGTTTCCAGCATCTCCACACTGCCGGTCAACGTCCAGTTCGTGACCTTCAGTTGCGTAGCACCGTCAATCAACAGGGCGCCATCTTTGCCAGTAAATACTTTGGCCATTAGAGAACACCCACCAACTTCACTGTAACGCTACTAATCCCAGGACGCACAGACGTGATTTGCGGAGGGCTTTCGTAACGCCATTGATTGCCAGTGGAAGCGTCAATCGCAGTTGCATCGCCGCTCCAGCCTGCCCGAAAGGTTGTGGGCAATGTAAAGCTGCTGAACCCGCCCTTGGTTTCGTCGTAATGCGCGATGAAATCGTCGGCAGCGGTATCGGCAATGTTGTCGTAAGACAAATCAAGTGTCATGCCAGTGCGCTTGTCACCGTACAAAATTCGTACTTCCTTTCCGTTTTGCGCTTGAAATTTCTTGTACGGATAGTCACCGGCAGCAAAAGCCCGACTGGTAGGTGGCAAAGATGGGAAGGCCATCAGTCAAATGAGGCGTCAACAACCGTAAACCGCTGATCCAGATCCAGTACGTCTCTTGCGATCAAGCTGGCTCCATTTGAGTCTACCGGGTGGTTGCTGGCTTTTACGGTGACGATGCCGTCGGTGTCTACATCCAATGCCTCAACCTGATACACCTGATTTGTGACATTACTATTTACAACAGAAAATACAGTATTGCGCAAGTTAGTAGCAATGCCGTTGGCGATACTCAGAGTTCCGGTGCCGACTTCGGTTTGACTGCGATCCCAGTAATAGACGCTGTAATTGCCGTCCGCTAGCTCATTAACTGCCAATACAGTGCCGTCTTCCTTGACGATGCCGTTGTTAGTAGGGCTATAGGGACTCATTTCTGTGGCAACACGAATAAAATTACCTGGCGCCAACTGAAGACCCCAAGGCAAAGTCTTGAAAGTAATTGTATGAGTAACGTGTTTTCTTATTGCCAAGAAGTACCTGGCAACTTGGCGTGCGTGATCGTCGCCAGTAATATGAGGAAATTCAAATGTTTCTATGGGTTTTTCCCCATCCTCTGTGTAGCGCAGAACTATTGTTTGCTGCTCAGGAAATTTATTCAGTCCGGTCCAGCGATAGACAATAGCAGCCTGGAACATTTTGCGTTCTTCAAGCTCAAGCCAATCAACCGCAAAACTGTTTTCAATAATGTTTCCTTCGGTAAACATTGCGCTAATTGCTACTGGGCTTGTTCCGCTAATTTGGTAGCTAGAGTCATAAGGCAACGCTGGCTCCAAGGAAAAACGTCCGTTCTTTAATGTGGTATTACACAAAACACTCGGAGCAACACCTGCAAGCCACGAGCGCAAATTGGTTGGTTCAGTAATTGCATCATCAAAGAAAAATCTATTGGCTTTCAAGTAGCTTCCGGTTCTTGCCAGTCCTTCACGATCAAGCAGTTCTGAGCTAATTATGCTGCCGGCGCCTGTATCGGTATCTGTGCATAAATACCAGAGCAGGTCTGTTAGCAGATTGCTTGACCCAGTTCCTCCTTCCGTAAGGCGTTCTACTTCAACGCCGTTTGGCATAAAGCACCGAAGTTGATCTAGCTGATTAAAGTTTTCAGTTGACCTAAGCTTCAACCCCGCCATCGCACAGTTCTCGTACTGTGGTATTGAGTCTTCGTCTAGACATTCGTTGACATAAATCACCTCATGCTCTGGCGCGTCATCGCAGCTTCTTGTGATGAGATCGTTGTAGTGAGAAACTTCGGCGATACCGCTAAACCGCTGGAACAGTCTGGTGGCTGGCGTTTCATCTGTTCCTTCTGTGATGAATGTTGCCTTGTAAGTGTAAACAAACTTAAACCTGTATCCTGCGACATTGGTTGAGTATTTGACAAATTGATCGCCATCTGACCATGTACCTGTTTTACTTGATACGGTATGACCGATTATTCTCCACCACTTGTTCCTAGCCCGTCCCTCTGGATGCGCTTCTTGATAAGACTGAAGGGTCACCTGCATGACGATAGAACGGTTGCCAAGTTCTGCCGCTTGAGCAGTCCAGCCTGTGAGTTGACGCACTGTTCCATTTGGCAAATTACTGAAGTAAGGATCTACACCTAAAGCGTTGCTTAGGATATTGCTGAGTGTCCATTTGCTAATTGGCGAGTCAATAGCAAAAGTAGGAGTGTTTTCTGCCGCTAATACAGCCTCAAGGTTGACATCTCCAGATCCAGCGCCAACGACCTTGAATCCAGCAAGAGACAAATCGACGATACCATCTTCGTCGGGATCAATTTGGCTTGGATCTCCAGCCATTTCGCGGTGATAGTACCAGTCGCGTGGACGGATATATTCCCCGCGAGCAAATACGGAAAAACTGCCTAAGTACGTTGGCCAACCACTCGGGTAGCCTCCATCTGCCGTTAAATTACGCAAGCCTGGATGCGCGCCGTCAAGCTTGAAAACTTCAAAACCTCCGTCGCCTTGGTGGGCAAAACAAGCGCTATTAAAAGGTCTAAAGCGATATTCGTATTGACCACGCTCGGGATGCTGGATACGGATAAAAGAGTAAATATCTACAGGAGCGTTACCGAGGACAGCAAACAAATAGGGGCCTAAAAATGTCCACCCCTCATTGTCAGTTGCATTGCGGCTTGCGTCGCTATTTGCTGGACGAACATCTAAGGCGAAGAAAGAAACTCGATGCGCATATTTAGTAAGTTTACCTTCCCTAAGTATGACATTTCGAGCGTTATAGCTTTTATCTTTATTTTTCCTGCCACCGGCAAGCTCGTAAGGCGTTGGCAATGTATTGAAATTCGTAATGTTATTGAAGCGGCACCAGACGCGAGACTTGATGCCAATCTCAGTTACATCGCAACGGCGAGTGTTTTGTACGACTGCTGTTTCGTATTTAAGGATTGGGTACCATGCTTCGTCAATATCATCAAACGGGGCAGCATACGGAATGTAGTTTTCTCGCTGTATTGCGCTCTGCGCGACAATACCAATTTTTTTTGTGGCTTCGCCCCAAGCTTCAATACATTTTAGTCTTATGTTAATACCGCCAGTTTTTGACAACGCCGGTCGGTAGTACTCGTCTGGCGTCCTTTCAAGCACTTGCCACATCGTACGGCCGATCATTACGGTAGATCCGCGACGCAAAATTTGATCTGCTCGTGAAAGATTTGATTCAACTGCATTGCGCACGTCATCCGCTTTGACACGTTGTTGTGCGTTTGCAGCTTTAAGTTCAAATGGCGTTTTGTCTTGTCTGTTTTTGCCCAAACTTACGGTAATTTCATCGCCAATCTCTACGTTGACATCTTTTTTCAAATCTACCCAGCGGATTGGATCTTTAGTAGAGCCATCGTAAATTGCGCGGGTTTCAACTGTCGTTATCGCCCCCGTAGCCGCTGATTTGTGCAAAACAATGCCTATCCGTGAAGCAAAATTCACCCCCGTACCAGGCATCCCCTCCCTTCCATAGGGGTGGAATATACGCAGGTAACGAGTTACATACTTTTTCAGTTCTTCTCGTGCATCACCTTTTTGATCTGAGTCCCATTCTTCTGGAATCGAAATAATTTTCCAGTCGGGTCGATATGCTGTACCGTTTTGGACGCCGCTAAAAACGCCAAATTTTGTTTGAGAAGTGGGCATAAATGCACCACTAAACCCAGGCTGCGCACTTCCTAAAGCAGTAGGGCAGACAAACGCTTGTTCATCACTGCCGCGATCACTTAGCCCACTTAACGCAAAATCTCCATAACGCAAGTTGTAAGTACGCAAGCGACTGCCTTGCCCAAGTACTTCGTAGCCAGCGTTCCAGTAAAACTCGTAAAATTGATCGTATAGCGCATCAATTGGGATATTGCCGAGAAAAATGCCAGCCAGATCGGGCTTCTCCATTGAGCCTTGACCGGCAACAAATGCAAGATCTGCAACCTGATAAGTGCCCCAGCTGCGAACGCGGGACCATGCCAACAGGGGGGAAATCAATACGCCACCACTGACGTAAGAAACACCAGTGCTATCAACGTGTGGTTCTTGGCGCGTAAAAACAATTGGCACTGCTGTTCCGTAACTTGCCAGCTCCTGCAGCGAATCAAAGCCGGAAGTTGGCGTAAATACGTCGCGTCCGGTTTTGCCGCCAAGCTGACGTGTGCGGATTCTTGATGCGTCAGGTTGTTGCGGTTTTGGTGCCAGCAAAAAGGAAGCTGCTGTGCTGGCTAAACCAAGAACAAGGCTAACAATTGCAACAACTTCAAAATTACGCACATCTGGCACATGCGCGTAATCCGCTGGCCTTATGTAAGGCTTGCTCCGTACCGCTGCCGAAAACTGTCTGTACTCTTCCTCGCTAAGACCCAGCTCCTCAATCAAGCGCTTCTCGAACGGAAGCAGTGGGTGTACTGGATCATGCCCAGCGGGCACCATGCGACCGCCTGTAAATGCTGGTTGATGTACAGACATCCCTGATCCCAGAAAACAGAAAACGCCACCCGTGGGTGCGCTGTCATTAGCACGTCACCATCGTAGACCGGCTCCTCTATCCGTCGCCATGTTTTCAAAATGTCCCGCCCCACCAGCATTTTGTTTTCGCCGTACCAAGCTGGGTTGGTAGGCGGATGCCAAAGCCCCAGGCGGTCATGCACCGCAAAAACAAGGTGGATGCAGTCAATCGCCCTGTCGCTTTCACCGCCTCTTGCGCCAAGTTGATACGGGCGACCGATTAGGTCGATCACGTAAGGCGGATTCGACTGGTAAGCGGCAGATTGCCCACAAGTTGACGGGTCAAGCGCTTTCTTGGTATATCCGCACCAACAGCATCCAGCACAGAAGCCATGTTTAACTGCAAACTGGATTCATCCCAAGTGCCGTTAATAATTTGTCCGACATATTCAGATAGCACTGTGTAGTCAAGCTTGCTGTCTGGATTGACCAAAACTGTCTGCACCTGTGCGATCCAGACATCTTGCACTGCAGTTTCGCCCCAGCCGCGACTAAGGCTGTTGTTTGGGAAACCCAAGGTGGCAGGCTGGTTGTCGCCGGTTTTGGTGACAGTAACTCCGCTAAACGCAAAAGGCATAAAGCCATAGACGGTTGAACCATCTTTGCCTAGCGCGTCTTCATTCACCCAGTAATTTTGAAAGTTGTACCGCACAGTTCCGCTTGCGCTTTTGAGCGTTAGGTACTGCGCAAAAGCAAGTGACTCTGCCATTAGATTCCAACCTTACGGCGTGTAGTCGTATTTTGACGCAAGCTGTTTAGCGCACGCTGCTCACCCTGTTTAGCGCCTTGGGCAGCTGCTTGCCGCATACCAGCCTGGAACTGATCGGCGGTGACGTAATCGACGCTGTTGATGCGTTCAACGGTGTAGCGCACGTCAATCGGTGCGGTTGCGACTGCAGTGCCGCCACCGCCTTCAGTGCTGGTGCCGTTATTGGGAATGACGGATTCGCCACGGGCGCCACGCGAGTAACGGGACATTGCAGCGGACATTTTGGACTGCGGGATGACGTATTCCGGTTCGCCGCCTTCACCAATTAGTGCGCGAGTGGGGCCGGTTACAAAACCACCTTCAGCGAATGCACCACTTGGGAATAGCTTGCCGCCTTTTGGTGTCAAAGCACCTGCGCCAGAAAGATTTTTGTTTGCAGTGCCAAATGTGCCGCCACCACCACTTAATGCATTTAAGATCGTTTGCAGAATAATCAATGTTATTTGTTTGGCAATAATCTCAAGCGCCATATTGATAAACGCCTCGCCAATTTTCTTGAAAGCATCTGCTAATGCTTCTTGCGTTGATTTGGCGCCTGTAATAACCTCGCCAAATGCAGTTGTAAACGCTTGGCCGATTGCTGTAGCTCCATTAACGATTGAATCGGTGGCAAGTTTAATGGGGTTCAGATCTTCTTTTAGTTTTGTAATCGCATCTTGTAAGCCACTAGCTACTGTGCCTTCACCCGCCACTCCAAACTTAGAGCCTTCCATCGCTTTTTTGAACAGCTTGTCAGCTTCTTCTGCTTGCTTTTTGAGCGCTTCAGTTTGAAGATCAATTAGTTCAAGGCGCTGAATTTCCGCGTTTAGTTGATTCAGATTTGTTTGTTGCTCGGCATTTTTAAGCTCAGAAATCTGCTTGGCGCGATCCTCGAAATCAAATTGAATTTGCAGGCGTTTACGCTCAAGTTCTGAAGTTTCAAATAGCAAGACAGCTTGGCGTGCAAACTGAGTCGCAAGCTGATCGCCTAAAGCCAGTGATCGCTCAAGTTCTTTGGCTAAGCGCTCAGCTTCGCGTTCTGCATCAGACTTACCTTTCCTGCCGCCAGATCTGCTTCTTGCATCTAATAACGCAGGCAATGCGCCAGCGCCGACAGCAGGAGCAGACGGTACAGCACCAGCGCCAAGTTCTGATTGCACTAGGGATTTGCGCAGCCGTTCCCGATACTGCTGCACCTCTTGATCAAATGGATTGGCATAACGAAGAGCACCAAAACGAGACCGCGTTCGCCTGTTCGCTTCCTCATATGCTCTTGCCTCTGCTCCTATTCGTGCGGCACTGTTTACCCTTTCAATAAACGCGTTAATGCCATCAATTAAAAACTTAAAGACCGGCGCAAAGAACGTGCCAATGTTTTGGGCTAGTCGCTGGAATGAATCTTGAAGCGTGCTTAGCTTGCCATTTAATGTATCGCTTTGGGCGATGGCGCCATTTGCATATTTGCCACCAGCTTCTGTAAGTTTTTGAATTGCAATTTCAACAGCTTGTGCGCTAATCCGACCGCCTTCAAGAGCCTTTTGAAATTCATCGCCGCTGAGCTTGTATTCTTCTTTCAATATCTGTTGCAAAGCAACACCGCGTTCTTGAAACTGCAGCAGTTCTTCGCCTTGAAGCCTGCCTTTTGCTTGGACTTGACCATAAGCGGTAACTAATCCTTGAAGTTCAGCACCAGTTGCGCCGGAAACGTCCGCAAGCCTACGGGTAGTCTCAACGACTTTGCTAGTTTCAACTCCAAATGCCTGAAGCCGTTTGGCTGAATCAATTAACTCAGTGCTTGTAAACGGTGTGACAGCCCCTAAATCTTGAAGCTCTTTAATAATCCGCCCAGCATCCTTAACGCTGCCGGTCAGCACTTCAAGGCTGCGACGTTGACTTTCTATTTCTGCTGCTTGGACGAAGACAAACTTGACAGCCTGAACAGCAGCAAACGCCGCCGCCAACTTACCAACAGCAGCCGTTAAACCACCAAATGCCCGTTCAGTTTGCTTTGCTTGCCCTTGTATCGCCCGCAGTTTTTGCGTTGCATCCCTGCTATCAACATTGATGGCAACGTTGGCGACGACGGACACAGCTCAGCCCTCCAGTAAAACCAGTCTACCGACGACGTGCCTTTTTCATCGCCGCTTCATGCTGGTCGTTTTGTATGGCAAAAAACGCTGACCACATCATCAGTTCTTCCCAAGTCATATTGTCTGTTAATTCTGTAAGGGTATAACCAAGCTCTTTGGCTACACCCATTTGGAGCCTTAGAAGATTGTCCTTCTCAAGCTCCCTTTTCAGTTTTTTGGGTCAACCTCTTCTTCAATGTCTTCGCTGATCACAGCCAGCATCAAAGATTGCAGATCGGCATCACGTACTTCGTTTTTCAACTCTGCAATCTCACCAGCGGCAAACAAGCGCTGTCCATTTTCATCCATTGCCTTTTGCACAAGCAGCTGCAACGCAAAAGCATTTACGTCGTCACCAGTTCCTTTTTGAGCGCGTTCGCGTTCTGCCATTGTCAGTGGCGTGCGCCAAAACTCAAACGTGCTGCCATCATGCAGCTCAACCGTTTTTTTAATGGGTACAAGATTTGCAGCTTTCTTCAGGCGGTCAAGCGCACGCATCGGTTGCGAAGGCATAAAAATCAGTCGTTGGTTATTACTTTAGACGCAAAAAAGCCCCCAGCGCAAGCCGAGGGCTTTCATTGTGTTGCCAGGATCAAGCAGAAGTGCTGAAATCAAAGGTCGGCACGCCGGTAGGACGGAATGCGATCTCAACTTGCTGCGCATCGTCAGGGTTGATGTTCAGACTGGCGCTGATCAGCACGGCATCCATCGCAATGGAGCGGCTAAGCGCTTCAGTGCTTTGCTTGTCGGTGTAGAGCTTGAAGGCGCAACCAACCTGCTGGCGCTGCAGCACATCCTCAACCATCCGGTTAGAAAGTGCAGAATCCTCGTTAGTGACGTAGACGGTAGCAGTACCGCTACTATCGGCAAAGCCGGGGATGTAAGCACGGAAAGGTGCGTATTGCCCAGCAGTTTGACCGATGGTTGTAACATCAATTTCACTGCGGCTGATTTCTAAGCTCCAGCTTTGTACTTGCCCGACAGCGGCGTAATCGGCGTAAGAAACCTGAAATTCATTAGGAGCTGCAGCAGTACCATCGTCAGTAATGGTGATGCTTGCGCCGCCAGCGGTAGCAGAAACCTTCAGCACACCAGTGGAGGCGGTGTAAGCAATGACGTAATAAGTGGTTGCTGCGGTGATGCCAGCAGGCAAAGTGCCAGTGCCAGATCCGCCAGTTTGGCTATTAACAACGCTGAAAACAACCGGATCGCCTACTTTCAAATTGAGATAAGGCTGAATGGTGATTTCATCATCGGCAACATTCACACCAGACTCACCGAATGTTCCGGTGGTGCCAGCGGGCTTGTAGTAGAGGGCGCCGGACGTACCGGACAAAACAGTGACAGCCATGATTGAACGGTAGTGGCTACGCCTAGTCTAAATAGGCTTCGAAGGTAGCCGTCAACTGAGTTTGGTAAAACGGCTCAGGCGACGCTGGTGTTACTTGTGCCGGACCGGAAGCTGCATCAAAGATGATGCCGGAGAATTTGGCGCGGTCAAAAAGATCTTTGATACGCTCTGCGATTGTGAAGTTGGCGCCAGTTCCAGAGCCCATAGGCGTGAAGACGTTGATCACCAATGTGCCGTTTTGCCGGTTGAAGCCCGTTGATGGACCAAGCAGCGTTGCATAAGCATTGTCACCAAAGCGGATTGCTGCCTGAATCCAAGAGCTATTATTTGGCGGTGTGAACGGTACGTTTTCGTAGCTGACAGGATAAACAGGTGCTAACGCCATCTCCGTAGCAATACGCCCTTCAATGGCAGCGCGGACATCATTCAGTGTGCTGCTCATGATTGCCTCCCGATGCGGTCAGCCGCTATACGAACCCTACCTTGAACATCTTTGGCAATGCCCTGAATCCAGCCTGCAGAAGCCTGCTTACTGCTGCCATTTGCCAATGGTTCAGCGTATGGCAAATTGTTGTGAACACTGTAGATATTGCCTAATTTTTCTTGACCTGCTTGATAGTTGTAAGCCCGCATGGGCACATTGCCTGAGTATTGCCCAGGAGGAGGAGGTGTACTATTGGCTGCGTTTTCCCCTACTTGCCATCCAAAACGAAACCTGCCGGTATCAACTGGGCTTTTGTTTTTAAGCAAAAAGTCAGTTTCCAACACAGTGCTTCGCAGCAGCTTTTCCATTTGCTGACTGGCGTAATCGCCAATGTCGCCAATCCGAATCGTGCGTGCCATTAGACCCTCAAGATTAGTTCGTAGGTAATGGGCGTGTTGTCTTGCTCAATGGTGTCAACGCGAATTACCTGATGCGTGACACCACTAATGATGACGCGATCCGTTGGTGTTGGGGCATTTGCCAAATCAGCAGCAGCAATCAACAGACGCTTGTCAGTTGCCTGAATCAAATCGTTGACTTCATTCAGGTTGATATCCTGCAGCACGCCACGAACAACGGTATCAGTCGTGGTTTCGCTAATACTGCCGGTTGTCGGGTTGTATGCACCGGGCACAACACGGCGAATGGTGGCAGTACCACCAAACTTTGCCATCAACTTAGAGGCTGTCTTCCGTAGCGAGCCTGCTAGTGCCATCAGATTTTATACGCGATACATGCACCATTTTGAAGCTGGATGCTCGTAAAGTAACCAGTCAGGTGTGCGCCTTGATCAACTGATGCGCCAGAGAAGCTGTTGTCGATAATGTTGGTTGAAACGATTGACTGAATCGTGCTGTTCTCGTAAAAATCGATATGGTGAAACTTGCCAGCATGAACGGCTGTATCTGTAATCAGCTCAGCACCGATTGCGTAATCAACATGACTGGCGCCGCCGTGTGATTTTGCCATGGTTAGATCTTGTAGGCGATGACGGCGCCACCGTTGTTCAAAGTAAAAGCAGTAAAAACGCCTTGGATTTCAAAGCCTGCAGGGAATGATTCACCAACGGGACTGTTGCCAGTCCAGTTTTGAGCAGTCAGCGCAGCAAAACTGGTGTTATTTTTCAGGATGACAATCCGATTCCAGCGCCCGGTTTTAGCGTCGGTTGAAGTGACAAAATCACCGCCGATGCTGTAGGTATTGTCTAGCGCCTGATGAAGGGACATGATCAGATCCTGTAGGCAACAACCGTGCCGCTGGTCAGCGTCACGCTAGTGAAGATGCCATACATTTCACCAGTTGCTTTTAGCGGTACAGCGGTCAAAGCATTGCCGGTGTAATCCTCAGCCACCAGCGAAGCAATCACCGAATCTTCAAGGGCGCAGATCTTGGCAAACCGTCCAGCATGAGCAGCGGTATCGCTGATGTATTCAGCCCCGGGGTAGGCGTATCCCATGATCAGCTCCGACGAATTGCAAAGTTGCCTGGTCCACTAATTCTAAGCCCGGTCAAATACCGCTCAAAGATTGGGGGCACACGATCAGCGCCGGTTGCCATGCTGCTAGCACCAGCGGTTTCGACGCTCAGGCTGCCGATTTGGACACGCTTGTAATCCTCAACGCCAGACAAACCAAGCCCGTCTTTATTGTTGTTCAGGTAAACCGCTAGCACGCACTGGGCGTATTCGATCTGGCTGGGAATCTCTGTGTCAGTGAAATAATCTGTGGTAATGCGGAAGGGAAAGCCTACGGCGTAGGTGTTGATGTAGGTATCGGGCTTGCGTACACCTGTTCTTGGCCACTGCAATGCTTGCGTATCAGTAGCCCTTGCACCTAGGAAACGCTCACGATCAAGCCGCTGGGTAGCAGATACCAGCGCACGATTCTTTTGATCAGTGGTGGCTGTACCCCATGCCACCACGTCATCATCCTCGACGAAGCCGTCAATCAGCGTTTGAGCTGCTGCCAGTGTCAGGTAGCTGTTGGCGTTTGCGCCCCCTACCGTTGCGTCGATTGTTACTGCCATCGGTAGGTGCCGAGGTTAGTTCAAGTTTAGGAGTGGGCTCCGCAATAGGAAAAGAGGCTGCCTCCTTAGAAGCAGCCTCACGTTCCTGGCGTCGCCTAAAGGCGAACAACCCCATGATCAGGCGACTGCAGCAGCAGTGGAACCCAGACCGTAGAGGGTGATCGCTTCAGAGCCAGCAGCAACAGCGGTAACACGACCAAGGAAAACCTTGGAAGCATTTTGAGCCACAGTTGCAACGCCGCTCACGGTCACACCAGTACCGCCACCAATGGTGATGGTATTAGCGCCAGCAGAAGCGTTCAGGACCACCAGCATGAAGGTGGTGCCAACAGCGCAGTCGCCACCGATTGCAGCCACAATCGCCTCTGCAGTAGCAGTGGTGTAGGTAGCAGCAGCGGTAGGAACACCACGAATGATGGTGTTGTAGCTGTTAGCGGCAGACAGGGTAGCGGTAGCAGTCGGAGCTGCCAGACCCATTTGACCCGGCAGCAAACCGCCGGGGATGTCACCGAGTTCGAAGATCGAAGCCATTGTTAGTGTCCTCCTCAGTCCATGTTGGAGACGTTGGTGGCACGCACAATGCCAATGTTCTTCAGCTCATACACCTTGGACCAGTTGCCCACGGTTTCAAGCTGTGCGCGAGTCGGGTTCACAGTGGTGACGCCCCACTTAGCACCAACAGGGTGGTAGCAGTAGTGCAGGTCAATCGACATGGCATCACTCTTAGCGAGGATGTCACGGTCGGTTTCAGTTTGCATAGCAAGCTGTTCGCCGCTAGCAACTGCACCGCTGGTGAAGAAGAAAGTACCGTACTCAGTGCTGCCACCGGAACCGGCAGTAGGCACATCGTCGGAGACGATTACGCGCAGACCCATATAGGTCGGCACGCTAACCTCACCGCCGTAGGCAGCAGCAATCGAACCACCAGATTGAGTGGTTGAAGTACCACGAGCATCGGTAGACGCCACGTAGTCGATTGCACGACGCTCAACAAGGTCGTAATAAACCTTAGAGTGCATAGCAACCGCAGCCAGCTTGTCACCCTGATCGCCAAGAATGGCGCGGGCTTCAGCGACGTGACGGGGGCTCAGAGTGGTGGGTGTATCACCAGACTCCGAGTCGATGCAGAGATCAAAGAAAGCCGAGCTGCTGGTGTTGCTGTTCAGCGAACCGAACACACCCTGCAAGCACGACAGCAGATCCTTTTGACGTTGGTTGGCAACGTAATCAGCGATCTTGGCGCCAATGGCAGCCATAGGATCGGAACCAGCAGCAAGAGCAGCAAGGTCACGAGCCTCAAAAGCACGACCACGGTGCAGGATTACGCCAACTTGTTTGTCAGCAGAGATCTTGCCAGGGGTGAGGCTGCTGCTATCAGTCAGCACCTCAAAATCGCCGGAAAGGTTGGCTTTCCAGAACGGAACGTTGATGAAATCACCGCCCTCTGTGGCATTTAGCTCCGCCATAGGCTGCACCACACCGGAAGCCAAGAAGGCATCACGCAGAGTGGTTTGCTCAATGACGTAAGGCGTAAATACCTCGGGGATGATGACGTCAGAGCGAAGAGTCGCCATGACTAATCCTCAAGAATGGTTTTACGGTGTCGGGCGCAGCCCTAAATACCAGCGCAGCCGGTTACGTTAAAGTTTAACGTCCCGCTGCTGCTTTCAACCTGTCGTATAAATCGCGGTCAGTACGGAATAGCCGTGATTGTTCTGTCAGGTTGAAGGATTCAGGTGCGAAGGGATTTTTGATGCCTGCAGGGATTTCGCCAGTGCTGCGTCCTACAGGTGCGCCGCTGCCTTGAGGCTTGGGTTGTTTTTGCATCCAAGCTGGCAGACTTTGTTTTGCCCACTCGCTAACGGGTGTGCGTTGGTAGCCATCGACCACAACGACGGTGCCATCGGCTTCGCGCTCGATTTGATCGGCGTTCAGCTTGGTCTTTAACACCAAGTCTGGATCGTGGACGATCTCGGCCAATGCGCTGACGGCTGGTGTGAGCAGCTCCAGTTCCCGCACTCGGGATTCCAGTTCTGCAATGCGCTGGTCCTTTTGCGCCGTCGCCTCACGGAACTGCTGCTCCAAAGCCTGCCTGGCTTCGGTGTATTTCCCTTGGGATTCCAGTTCTGCCTGTTCAGCGCGGCGCTTGAACTCCAACAGTTCGTCCAGATCAACGCCATCGGGCACAGTTGGCGCTTTTTTGGCAGCTCGCAGTTCAGCGATCAGTTCTTTGTTTTTGCGTTCTAGTGCTTCAACGCTGCGCTGCAGTGTTTCTGCATTCTCAGCCCCAGTCGCCGCAGGCTCCTGGAATTGTGTTTCGTTTGACATGAATAAGCCGCAGGCTTGATTACGCTGTAATCGTATCAGCATCGCCAAGCATGGCACGCGAGTGGGATACTCCAGTACGTGAACCGTGGAATCCTTTGATCAAGGAAATACTTAATGCTATTGATCGCCATGAGCTGCTATATCGAGCAACTGGTAGCGGATGGCACGCCGCAAAAGCGCAGGATCTGCGATGGTATGTGGCGGAGTTAAAAGATTGGATTCACGTCCAAGAACAGCAGTAGTTCACCACTTTTCTTTGTCAGCCCAGTAAGCAGCAGACATCTTGTTCCTCTAGGCGTTCGCCACGATATTCAATCGTCATCGTCGTCGTCCTCCGTACAGGTGATAACCTCGATGCCTTCTGCCAGCCTGCCCATCAAAGCGCCTAGCACCTGAGGATCAGTAGGGCATGGGAAGACAAAACGCCCTTCGATTACACCGTCAGTGCATTTAAGGTAAATGCAATTGCCTTCCCAGATTCTGCCTTTCATCGCTTTAGCGGCGCTTCCTTCAGTTCAGAGCGCAGCTTTAGCACTTTGTTACCGGTAGATTCGGATTTGATCTCCAGCACTGGATCACCAGGCTGAGCAATGCGAACCACTTGCCCGCCTGATTGCGTGCTGATGGTATTACGTTTTTTGGAAACGCCTGTCACAGTGCCAAAGGTGCGAGCGCCTTGGTAAGTCCAAGCGACGCGTGAGCCGATTCCGATTGCCATTTACTTAGCCTTCCGTTTGCGTGATTTTCCGGCTTTTGCGTACGCGATTGCTACCGCTTGCTTTGGTGGTTTTCCTGCCTTGATCTCTGTCTTGATGTTTTGCTGCATCACTTTTTTGCTCCTGCCCTTCTTCAACGGCATAACGCCAGTCCTCAACGGCTAACAGCAGTGTAGATCCATCAGCAGTAGCCCAGCCTTTGTCGGTATAAACCGCTGGCACCCACGCTTCACCAGTCAGGGCTTCGACAGGATCAGAAAAAACGAAATAGAGCCCTTCGTTTCTAAAGTGCCTAAGACTCGGGAGTTCCATACCGGCTGCGAAGTTGGTCCAAGGTTAGTTCGGATCCATCATCGCGCACGAGTTTTGCAACGGCATTTTTAGGACCGTATTTTTCGGCAAGCTTATTGAAGTACGGTACCTTGCTAGCTCCTAGGGCTTCCGCCTGCACCGACTTGGGTTGCTTGGATAGCCACTCGCCGTAGCTCATGTTGATTGGCACCTGCCCGTCTTGGCTAGCGCGTGTTGCTGTTGTAGATGGTGGCAGGATGTCAGGATCAATGATCGGCACAGTCGTTGACCGGCAGTTGAAATGCTGAGGTGGCGTTGGACCTTTACCGTATTCAAACTCACGCCCGTCTAATGCTGCACAGATTGCGCTGGTTCTAGTGTCAAGCGTTGCGACGTAGCGGTACTTTTTGGTGATGTCTTGATTAGCTTCGTAGATCTGTTGGCTGGCAGCGTTAGCAACCTGGTTGATGCTGGTACGCACCAGCGCCATAACTTGATTATCTGGGATCGTGGTTAGCTCACCACCTGCTGCGATTGCTTGTTTGACCGTGCGGTTTTCACCAAACTGCAGCGTGCCGATTAGGCGCTTTGCGATTTGCGGTGTCGTCTCACCAGTCAGCAAACCATTCCGTACAACCTGTCCAAATCGCTCAGCTTGTGATTCGGCGATGCCGCGAAATGCTTTTTGGACAACCTGACCGTTAGGCAGCGTGATGGTTGCACCCTTTGCGGCAGTCAGGCTGAATGTTTGCGGTGCGCCTTGAACTGCAGCTACCAAATCATCGCTGAGCGTGACGACGTTGATTTGCGTCGGATCTGTTGTGACGACTGACTGTGCAAACTGCGGGCTAATCTCGACAGTATTGACAGCAGAGCGCATCCCTGGCGGCAAAGCGCGAGCTAGTTGCTGGGTGACAAATTTAGATTGCAACTGCGCTAAGCCTTGCAGCTCGTTAGCTGTTAGCTCAGTGCTATCACCAGCCCATGTGCCAAGGCTTGCTTTTAACTGAGCCAGAATGGCACGCAGTCGGGCAGCTTTAACGGGCGCAGCAGCTTCGTCGATGATACGCAGTTGATTAACAGCATCAATGATGATGTCGTTGTAAGCATTGATCAACCTGCGAGCAACGCTATTGCTGTAGCGGTTGAGGTCAATCGCGTTGCGGTATAGAACTGCTGGCGTCGCCATTATTCGATACCTAGATCCTGAGGCTTACAGGCAGTTTGCATGGTGACATCAGCGCCAGAGCGCAATGCCTCTTTAATAAGCATGATGACAACCTCGGGCGTCTCATTGGTGCCATTTTCTACGTTGATCTCTTCTACGGTGTATAGCTTGCCTTTGCGATACCAGCTCAGTCTGATGATAGCAAAGATATGAGGTTTCATCTGCCCTTTAACAGCTACAAGCTGCTGCCTGCGTGGCTTTTTGGCTTCCATCGCTAACCTCCTTAGCCAGCTCATCATGCCGGGATTTGATCAGCAGGCGGCAGTTCTGCAGATTCTTCTGGCATTTGTTCATTGACGCGAGCTTCAGGCTGTGCCATTTCGATCATGCCGCCAGTCTGCGTTGCTTCCAGTTCTTCTTGTACGTCAAAATCGTCGCCTAGCACTTCACCATCAGCAAGGTTTTGCAGCAGCGTTTCCTGAGTGATTGTGCCAGCGGTATAAAGCTGCAACAATGCTTGGATTTCCTGCGGTTCAAGGCGTGCGCCTAGGAAGTCGCGGTTGACGTAACTGCTGCCAACCTCGGTGATGTTGAGATACTCAGCGTGATAAGTCAGGCAGTTGTCGATTAGATCCTGCATGTTTTGGGCGATCACCATCATGGTGCTGTCACCCTGACTACGGTCGATTCGCTTAGCCTCTGCCGTTTCTGCTGATAGCTTTTGACCTAGCACAGCAGATAGTCCTAGCTCGTTGATTTGCTGTGCGATCTGCTCAAGCCTGCGGAACTGCGATTCAAAGCTGTTGCCGCTAGGTTCTATGTATTGCGCCTTCCCTTCTGCTGGAAATGCAATTGCTTCACCAGGACCAGCGGATACTTCCTCTGCGCTAGAAGGGAAACCAAAGAAGGCGAGCATCGGGACAGCACAGATGTGAAGCTGATTGTCCAGATCAGACTGCACTTGATAGGCTTTTAGGTTTAGCTCCGCGATGTCTTCCATCGGCGGACGTGATTCCATAAAATTCACGCGGTTAGCGTAGGCAACGCTAAAGGGGATTTGACTGAGCGTTGTGGTGCCATTATCGAACAGCTCAAAGTCACCGGACTTTTCATCACGGCGATGCAGTTCAAAGTTGCCAGGGGTTAGGACGCGTACTTGCTCGACTTCTTTTTCGCCGTAAAGTCCGTCAGGCACAATCACCTTTTCTAGCAGGCGAAGCTGGCTGAGTTGCTGCGCTCCATCTACCAGTTCTGTGCGCCAGCCGAGAATCTCACGCGGCGTATAACTAACGTAATAAGGTCGTCCATTTTCACCAGCAGCAGGAGCATCCACAAGCACGCCAATGTGCCCGTAACGCACCATCTTTCGTGCGGTTTCATACGTCCAGACGTTGAGGTCGTTGCCTAGCAAGTCAACGTCAAATAGCTGTTCACGCACGATGTCAGATACATCGTTTAACCGGACAGGCTTGCGTGTCAACATGCCAGCCAGCATCCGCTCAAGCCGCTGGTAATAAGGCGGGCATACTGAACGTGCGAGCCTGTTGTCGTAGCTTTCGTCTAGCTCGCGTGGTTCTTGGGGCAGGTAACGGCGATGCTTGCGACGCATCCCGTAGGTGCCGGACAGTAGGTCTTCAATCAGGATCCAGTGCGGCTCCTGAGCGTGCCATGCGGAGTTGGCATCGTTGACCTTGGTAACGGTGCTCCGCGCCATGGGGCGGTCGTAGAAGTTATACCCTGAGTACATGGCGCCGCTTCGATAATCAAAGTTTAGGGGCTGGCGTTAGCCAACCCCATAGGAAGCCCGATGCCTAGCAGAGCGGGAACAGTTTTAGCCTAAACGATCCGATTGCGATCCACTAAAACCTTTAACGCATCAGAAAGCCGATAATGCCCCTCAAGACCCTGATCGGCTGCTATCTTCTCTAGCACCATGATTTGATCTGGCGTAAAGGTTGCAGTAACAGACTTCCGTTTCTTTGGTTTTTCAATGGTCGGCTTTTGCTCTGCCTCTGTTGCCACTGGCATAGGTGCTTGAAGTCCATAGTCAGCAGGACGGAATATCGGGAGCTCTTGCTCAGTGATTTCAAGCTGTTTTAGCTCTGGTAACTGAAAGCATTCGTGCATTGCCTTAGTTGTCCATTTTGTTGCGCCAGGATTGCGGCAAGAGCGTGGGTTTTCAACAAAAATAAACACACCTATTGAATAGTTTTTAGGCAGTATTGTTTCTTCGTCGTCAGGGAAAAGAAATGTTTCTTCCCCATTAGGCAAAATGGCACGCACCCATTTTGAGTTTGGATCACCCTTTGAAATGATTCTTGCGCGCGTGAATTTGAATTCGCTGGCCTGAGTTTCTTGCGAGGTTAGTTCGAGCATGAGACTGGACGAGAATGGAAAAGAAGAGAGAATGGGAGGAGTAGGGCTGACATTAGCCAGCCCTATTAGATCAAGCAGCGATAGCTACTTCAGCAGATGCACTGGCAGCTTGCAGCGTGACGGACTTGCGACCAATCTTGATCTCAAACTCGTCACCGGGCTTAAAGCCCATTTCCTGAACGTAGCCTTCACCGATCTGCAGCTTGCCGTTGAACTGCACCTTGGTTTTGTAGGTCAAGGCACGACCACGCTTGCTGTTGGACTTCATTTCAAAGCCCTTGGCTTCCAGCAGTGCTTCGTAGAAGGCGGTGTAGCAGAGCTTGCCGTTTTTGTCGGTGTAGCCACACTCGCGGACAAGATCTGATTTGTTGAGATCTTTGAGCTCTTTGACCTTGGCGAGTAGTTCGGAACCCTTGAGCATGAGTAGGGGTAAAGCGGACCCAGTAAAGATAGCACTAATACAGGCGGATGCCAGTAGACCTGCCAGCGCCCATATGCAGCGGATTAAACTCACGCCAGATCAGGTAACCCAAGGCATCGTTCATGTGGTCATGCCCAGAATCCTTGTCAGGGTCGCCTTTTTCCGTGTAGCACTGCAGCTCTAGGCATTCGATCATTCGCTTGCAGGTTGCGCTGATCTGCAGCCTGACCTGTCCCTTGCCATTTTCGAGTAGCGCCTGCACAGCAGAAACCCTGTCCCTGACTGGTGGGTTAGCGCGTGGTGACTGGTTTGCCATGCCGTACGACTCAAGGATCTGGATGTCGGTTTGGCTGGCGTTGGTACTGCGGTTGCCACCGGAGGCGTCAGGGTAGACGTAGATCTGACGGTTGGGGTAACGCGCTTTGATCTGCTGCGCCAGTGCATCGGTGTCGTGAGCACCGCTTACTTCGTCGATCACGAGCAGCGTGTTGTTCAGCTTCACGCCGATGACAGCGGACATATTGCCGACGTTGAAGTCAACGCCAATGCGTAGCGGTTCACGCTCAGTGTCTGGCAGTTTGCTGATGACGTGCTTGGTGCGGTCGAACCTGTCGTAGACCGTGCCGGTGGTTAGGTTGACAAACTCACCGTCTAGATAAGCCTTCAGCAGTGTTGGATCGTAGTTCGCTTCAAGGCGCTCTATGAAGTCTGGCGGTAAGTGCGGGTTATCAACGGACCGCATTTTGATTAGCTTGCGATCCTGCCTTGTTTGTGCGTCTTCACTGCCGAAGGTGGTCCACATCCAGCGGAAGCCTTCAGGCGTTGATGCGGCGCCGAATTGACGGACGTTGCCGGAGCGCAAGCGACCAAGGATTTTGGGAAACGCCTTGTTTGCGATGGCAGGTGTCACAGTGTCGATCTCGTCTGCCAGTACCCAGGCAAGGTTAAGACCGATGATGCGTGACCAGTTTTCAAAGCTACGGCACAGGATTTTGGTGTCACCACCTGGTAGGTGGAGCATGTATTCCGGCAGCGGTGAAGCGCGGAAGGTGTAAGGGATGTCGTAGTGCTCTAGGAAATCCTCAAAGTCGTTTTGCCAAATATCACGGATCAGGGGTCCGGTTGGTTCCATGACGCAACCGATGAAACCTTGATTGGCAGCAGCGAGGGTTACAGCTTTCGCGGCTAACGCTCTGGTTTTGCCTGCGCCGTAACCGGCACTAATACCGATGATCTGGGTTTGATCGTCGGTGACGAAGGCTAGCTGTCCAGGGTGAAGGTCAGCGTGGATGCGCCGCAGGAGATGATCGGTGTCTACTAACTCACCGAAATGGTTGAGCTGTTGTAGGACGTGACCTTCAGGTGCTGCAGCGAGGATGCTCACGAGCAGAGCTGCGCTAAGCGAGCAGCGGTATTGATGGCGCCTAGAGCGATGTGATATTGCCCAGCGCGACGTGCTTCCATCTGCAGTGTGGAGCACTGCGACAGGAGATCAGCGATCATTTGTGGTCGTTCGATATCCCAATCAGCTTTGAGCTGCTCGCGTGCGAGTTTGAGGTATTGGTCACAGGAACGTGGGCCTACCCCCCAGTTTTCGGAGGCATATCGAATGCAGTCTGAACGTCTACCGCCGCTAGCAATGATGCGAGCGAAGCGGTTAGCGCGGTCGATTGTTTCTTGTTTAGTGCCTCTTGGAGGAGCCATTAGAAGGCCTCCGGTGATTCTTCAAGGATAGCTTTATTGCCGGTGAAGTCTTCCCAGCGCTTGACGATCACGTCGCAGTAAGCGGGGTCGAGTTCCATCATTCGGCAGTGGCGTGAGGTTTTCTCGCAAGCGATGAGAGTGGAGCCGCTACCGCCGTAGAGGTCAACAATCGTGGTGCCAGCGTCAAGCAATTCAAATGCCCATTCGGCCAAGGCGACTGGCTTTTGAGTGGGGTGAACTCGTTTTTCATTCTTCTCGCTGGCTTTGATCATGCCATTCCACTTGTGATGGAACAAGCGAGCGGAACCACCTTGGCTAACCCATGCAAGCTCGCAGTCGGAATTGTTGTTAATAGCATCGCCTTCTCTCTTGTCCCAGACAAGCCAAGCCCTGCTAGGCGGAAGTTTATCTGCGTAATGATTAGCTCCCCACGCAACAACAAGGTCGCAGAGACCAAACAAAGGACCTGGGTCGTAAGGCACTGTATCTCCTTTGATAACTGCATAATCGCCTCGCTTGGTCATGCCAGAGCCTGAAGGCGACTTGTAAGCGATGCCATACGGCGGGTCAGTGAACACCATGTCGGCCTTCTTGCCATCCATGAGGCGTTCAACGTGCTGGATGTTGGTGCTGTCACCGCAGAGGAGGCGGTGGTTGCCGAGAATCCAAAGGTCACCTGGTTTGGTGATCGGGTCTTCTGGTGGTTCTGAAACGTCGTCTGGATTTGTGTTGCCTTCTGCTGGTAGCTGCTCAACTTCACCAATGATTTCATCTAGGTCTTCCTGCTCAAACCATGGGGCGATGTCGTGCTCTTCGCTGAGCTGCTGCAGCATTTGAGCATCCCAGTCCGAGAGATCGCTGGATCTGTTATCTGCGAGCGCAAGTCCTACCTTTTCGTCTTCAGTTAGTCCGGTGCGTTTGACGGCGATGATTTCGCTGCCGTCTGTTTCGATGACGCGGACATTTTTGATGCCAGCTTGCTTGGCGCCTTCAATTGTGCCGTTGCCAGCGAGGATACGATTGTCTTCGTCAATGACAATGCTACGAGCTGCACCGTAACGCTGAAGCGACTCAGCGATCAGCTTTGCAGAGCGATCAGTGCGCTTGCGAGCATTTTTGTGATCGGATTTTAGATTATTGATTGAGGTCACAAGACCTAGTTTTAGTGCGTGCTGAGATTGTATCAGCGAGTTTGAGGATTTTGCAAGGAGCGTAGTTGATTGATTTTTGGTTCAACGAGATGGTGAGAGGAGACGGTACCGCAGGTGTCGCCTATGCAGACGCGAACGCAGCCGTCAGACAAGTTTTCCAAGGTCGGTTGGACGGATGAAGCGGCAGATTCGATCAGGGAGTTCAGGCGGTCTCTGGGGGTCATGGCGTTGACGGTAGAGAGCGGTGTAGTAGTCATCCATCAGTGTGAG
>Ga0208161_1000354_pt1 | contig 26576 bp, 20 predicted proteins | sample CB_VirMetaG_3_FD_184538 | JGI IMG/M metagenome (GOLD analysis project Ga0208161, IMG submission 184538) | Freshwater to marine saline gradient viral communities from Chesapeake Bay - CB_1508_1S Viral MetaG (SPAdes) (version 4) | ecosystem: Environmental > Aquatic > Marine > Coastal | place: USA... | reverse complement strand
GCAAATGCAAAAACTATCTGCATCAGAAGCGGCGTTCGATTACGTCATGCAAACGCCCGGCTGTACTGCCACGCAAGCAGGCAGAGTCTTGGCACGAGACGGGTACAACGAGGCAACCATCAGCGCATTGATCTATCAAATGGTCAAGCAAGGGATGATCCGCAAAGACGAGAAGACCAAACGCGTGTATGCCGCGCAGAACGCGTACACCCCGATCAAAACAAACCAACGTACCACTAAGCGTAAGTACGCACGCAAAGAGAAAGCAGGGCTAGCTGCTTTGCCGCGCGCTATGCCCACGGTGGAGAAATCAACACCGCATCCGACCATGCTGACTGCTGACTACGTCATGAAGAACATCAGTCTGGCTGAAGCCAAAGCGTTGTTCGATCAACTCAATGGGTTCTTTGGATGAAAATTAACCCTACTCACTACGCCAAGTTGGTCAAGCTGATGATGGAAGGTACGTATACGTGCCGTGAGTTGGCTGATATGACTGGCTTGGCGTACGCAACTGTGCTGTCTTATGCAAAAGCGTTGTACATGGAGAAAGCCGCGCACATAACTATGTGGGAGAAAGACAGTCGAGGACGTGACGTTACCAAGATTTATAAACTAGGTGAAGGCAAAGATGCTCGTCGGCAGAAGATACCTCGCACAGAAGTATATAAGCGGTACCGTGACAAGCAGAGGCATAAACAACTACTACGAATGATGGTTTTATAACAGGAGAAAGCATGAACACAGTACTGAAACCCAAGACCATGTGGGATAGCTGGAAAGAAGAACTAACCGTTGCGGCGAAGCGCACATTCAAACCGATGGAGGGCAGCTACCACCCACACGAACTGAGCGCACCTGCTACACGCCTCGGTGCGGATGACCACATGAAGTACCCAAGCCGTAGCGGTAACACACTACGGTATCGTGATGGCAGGGAAGAAAGGTTTGATAAGTGAAATGCCCCGTGTGTGGAACTTGGACAGTAGTGAAAGAAACACGTACCAGATCAGACGGCTCCAAGCGACGGTCTTATGAGTGTGCAAACGAACATCGGTTTCGTACATTGGAGACAGTCGCTGCGATTAAGAACGATACGCGGTACGACAACCTAACGAAAAAGGAGATTCAACATGAGACTACCCGCAAACATTCAGAAAGAGTTTAGTACAACCAACAAGGAAGTAAGAAGGGTTATGGCAAACACTTTGCCAGAACCAGAAGTATTAACAACCAAAGAACCGATCGACTGGCGTGCTGAATTTCAGGACGATTGGGATTATCACGGTATCATTTACACAATCGGCAAGACGCTAGCTTGGGTGCTGGTTTTGGCGTTTATGTTTGGTGTTATCTACGGCATGCTTATAACGGAGCAGATATGAAGGAGGACGACTATGACGAGTGAAGAAGAACGTGAACTCGACCTACAACTAGGAGACATGATCCGTGAAAACCACATACTCAAACAACGGCTCGAAGCAGCAGTCACAGAAGCGCTACGACTCCGACATAAACTCGAGCACATTTACGCCCTCAGCCACTTGGCCCTTTCCGAAGACGTTACCGAGCGAGAAGGAAGTACAGCGCCGATTACGCATGCAGACAAAGCGGCGTATTGAAGACACAGAAGACGCACCATTTTAAGGAGAACAACATGACTAATCAACCCGAAGCTAAACCTTTCATTAACTTCGATCTAGCAGAAAAAGTGCCGGATCATGTGGGGTTTCTTAACGTTTGCATAACGAATGACAACACAGGCGGTAACAGCGAAGAAACTTATTTGACGCTGAATACAGAAGGTTTTGGCGGTGCCGGTATATACGTAAAAATCGACGGTGAAACTGTCGAAGCCGGAGAGGTCCGGATCAAACTTTACGGGGCTTTGGAATTCACAGCTTTACTGCAAGGCATGGAAGGCTTTTTGAAATACTACGAGCGCCTAAATACGATACGCGCGGATAAGCAAGCTCTTACTGAGGGATCAAATGGTACGAGTGCCGATGACATCCAATACGGCGGCACACACTACAAAGACATGCCCATACAACCGTGGGCTGTGATGGAATCGGTGTTGACCCGCGAGGAATTCATTGGGTTCTTAAAAGGCAACATCATCAAATACAGTTTGCGTCACGGCAGGAAAGATAGTCCTGACGCAGACAAAGCTCTGCACTACATGCAGAAGCTGAAAGAAACGTCCGGCTCAGGGTGGTGAGCCTGGTTGGTCAGCGTGTGAGTGAATAGTCATAGGCCTTGTAGATGTCTCAAGCACGCTGAATGTAGTTACTGTGCCACCAAGACCTTCAGGCGGTCCGATACAGCAGTAACTCGATCTCCCCACGGCGAAGCTCGGGAGGGCGCCGAATCTACATTTCCCTCCCGCCCATTAACTTGTTAACAGGAGAACAATCATGGCGTCAACGCCGGAAGCACTGGTCAAGAAACAGATCAGGAAAATTTTAGATACAACAGCCACGTACTACGCCATGCCCATCGGCACAGGCTACGGCAACAGCGGGGTGCCAGACTTTCTTTGTTGTAGGAACGGTCATTTCTTAGCCATAGAAGCTAAGGCAGGCAAAGGCAAAACCACCGCGCTACAAAATGCACACCTCGAGCGTATCAAAGCCGCAGGCGGCACAGCCGTCGTTATAAACGAGCAGAACATCAAAGAGCTGCCGGACATACTGGACAAGTTATGAAAATGTTTGAGATCATTGAGCGATCAATAGCGAACTTCGACTCGCTGCCGGAAGACGACAAAGAACGCTTCGCGGGTATGTGCGCTATCTTAGCCGCGTGCATAACCGAGCACCAAAAAGCTGTGTGGTTGATCGACCGAGAAGACACGGTGTCTGTAATGGCAGTCAATGCCAACGAACTAGAAATAGCGCAACTCATTAGCGAGGGCTACGAGCTATTCAACTGCGCCGTGATGGAAGACGCGCCACCAAAGGAGATGATGAATTGAGTAAGCCATTCGACCAAATCATAACTGTTGACTTCGAGACGTATTGGGACAGCAAGTCCTTTACGTTGAGCAAGATGACAACGGAGGAGTACATACGCGATGAAAAATTTAGAGACTTCGGAGCTTGCTTCCATGTATACGGAAGCGACGAACCAATTGAATGGGTTAGAGGATGCGACATACCTGAGTACGTTTCTGGAATCAATTGGGGACGAACTGCAGTGCTTGCGCACAACGCACAATTCGATGTGTCAATACTGGGATGGCGGTATGGTGTATCCCCGGCATTCATATTCGACACCCTATCAATGGCGCGAGCTTTACGCGGCGTGGAGGTTGGCAATTCCCTCGCGAAACTCGCAAACGCTTTTGGTCTTCCCGACAAAGGGCAAGCCGTACATTCGACCAATGGACTGCGTGAATTGGATAGTGAGACAGAGGGAGAACTTGCGGCATACTGCAAACACGATGTCTTTCTCTGTGAAGAGATATTCAAACGGCTTGCAGTGGGATACCCTGCGTCAGAGCTACGACTGGTCAACATGACGCTCAAGATGTACACCGAGCCCATGCTTGAGTTGGATAGCGCAATGCTTGAGCAGGCGTTGGTTGACGAGAAAGCACGCCGTGAGGGTTTACTGCAACGTCTTGGCGTAGAAGAAAAGCAGCTGGCATCCAACCCGATGTTTGCTGACATCCTGATCAGTATGGGGGTGCCCCCACCAAAGAAAGTCAGTAAGACAACAGGCAAAGAAACGCTGGCACTTGCCAAGAACGATGCCCTGTTCCAAGCCCTGCTCAATGGAGACAACGAAGATGTGTCAGCGTTGTGTGAGGCTCGCCTAGCGGTGAAGTCAACAACCGAGCGTACCCGAGCCCAACGGTTCCTCGACATTAGTAAGCGCGGACCCCTGCCTGTGCCTCTGAGCTACTACGGAGCGGCGACTGGGCGTTGGACGGCATCCAAGGGCAGCGCCATCAACATGCAGAACCTTAAGCGCGGCTCGTTCCTACGCAAAGCCATCATGGCACCAGAGGGGCACCAGCTAGTTGTTGGTGACTTGTCTCAGATTGAGCCTCGTGTTCTGGCATGGCTGTCGGACTATGAAGACATGCTTATGATCTTTAAGCAAGGCGGCGACCCGTACGCGGCGTTTGGTGCCCAGATGTTCAACATTCCGGGGATGACCAAAGAGAGCCATCCTGATCTTCGGCAGTCTGCTAAGTCGGCGCTTCTGGGCTGTGGCTATGGCTTGGGCTGGGCATCCTTTGCGGCGCAGTTACTGACCGGCTTCCTTGGCGCACCGCCAGTTATGTACACGAAAGACTTTGCCAAGAAGCTGGGCGTCGATCGGGACTATGTGGAGAAGTTTGTCGACAACGAAGAAAACGTTGAGAAGCTGGAAGCCATACCGCACACCTGTTCTATTGACGACTTGTTAACACATGCCGTAGCGGCAAAGAAGATCATCGACATCTACCGGAGCACCGCATGGCCTGTCGTATCGTTCTGGAATATGTGCGCAGAGCTGCTTGTTAAATCGCTTGCAGGCGGCGAAGAAGTGGTGTATAAATGTATCACTTTCAGAAAAGAGGAGATCGTATTGCCTAACGGCATGCGGCTCTTGTATCCGAATTTACGACAGGTTAAAGATGACAACGGTAGGAGCCAGTGGGTATACGGGCCAGACGCTACCAAGCTCTATCCGGGCAAGATAACGAACAACATTGTTCAAGGAACAGCGCGTATCGTTATGACGGATGGGATGCTCCGAGTGGGGAAAAGATACCCCATCAAGGGCACGGTACACGACGAGTTAATCGCCGTTGTACCAGACGAAGAAGTGTCTGACGCGAAGACTTGGGTCTTGGCGCAGATGACTATGGAGCCGAAGTATATGCTGGGCATACCTTTGGACGCTGACGGTGGCGCACACCGCCGATATGGATTAGCTAAAAACTAGGAGAAGCAAATGTTATTACCAAAAACTATTGAGGTTGGCAAATCAATATACACAATCAATCAGCCAAAGGAGATTACCAAATGTCTAGGTCAGATTGATTACACGGAAAAGGTTATTGATGTGGCAACCCACGCTCTGAATTACAAACTGGCAGACGGAGAACGTAGCGAGACGTTCTGGCACGAGCTAACCCACGCCATACTGCACGACATGCACCACCCTCTGACGCGTGACGAGAAGTTTGTAACCGCCTTTGCTCGCCGTCTCAATGACGCCATCCTTTCTGCGGAGTTCTGATGAAAAAACCTGCATGGAGCCACAGCTCCCTAAAAGACTTTGAGGGGTGCGCTAGGCGCTACCATGAGGTCAAAGTTCTGAAGAACTACCCGTTCCAAGAGACCGAGGCAACACGTTACGGAAACCAAGTACACGAGTCCTTGGAGTTATACATTCGGGACGGCAAAGAGATACCGCCAGAGCACAGCCAGTTCAAGCCAGTTGTTGACAAGCTGTTAGCAAAACCGGGACGTAAGCTAGCCGAGCAGGAGATGGCGCTCACCGTAGACCTGAAGCCTACCGATTGGAAAGCCAAGGACGTGTGGGTACGGGGCATAGCCGACATGCTGATCATTGACGACGACAACCTGACGGCGTGGGTGGTGGACTGGAAGACAGGGAACGACAAGTACCCAGATCGTGACCAGCTAATCCTGATGTCCATCATGGTGTTTGAGCACTACCCCCATATCCGCAAGGTCAACTCCGCCCTGTTGTTTATTGTCAAGAACAGCATGGTCAAGATGCAGATGACGCGCGATCAAAAAGACGCGGCATGGTGGCGTTATCGTGAACGAACCGCTAGACTAGAGGCGTGCTTTGAGAACAATGTTTGGAACCCTAACCAAACGCCCCTGTGTAAGTGGTGTCAAGTTAAGGGCTGTGAATTTAACCCGCATCATTAAGGACTAAAAATGCCTTACGTAAACAAACCCCGTCCCTATAAAAAAGAGTACGAACAGTACGATGGGACACCCGCAGTTAAAAAGAAACGCGCTGCTCGTAACAAAGCGCGCCGCATGATGGAAGAAGAAGGGCTCGTTCATAAAGGAGATGGCAAAGATGTCGATCACAAACGGCCCCTTTCAAAAGGCGGCGCCACAACTAGAAGCAATATTCGAGTTAAGAGCGCGACTGCAAACCGATCATATAAAAGGAATGCAGACGGCTCCGTCAAATGATGACGTGCCGATTGACGTACTAGCCGATCTCTGGTTGGTACGTTTCGGAGATGCGTGGGTAGATCAAGACACCATCAATCAGGATGACTTTTTCTATGACGCATTTATCAGACTTAGGCAAAGAGGTTACATACAACAACATTTTTTGACGGACCGCGCAAAGTACGTGTGCCGCAAACCATAAAGAGAGAAGCAATGCAGATCGTAAATGACAAGGCGCTAGTCTTGCGGACTCGCAATCCGTCTAAGTACAGCGTCATACCAAAGCACAGAATAGTTGCGGAGAAAGACGGCATCTATGACATTGCCGTTTACTGGGGCTTGGACGAGACCCGAGTACTTCGCAACCTTGGCGTGAAGCATGCGCCATCACCAATCACAAGACGCTACGGTTGGCCCGGGAGGTTTACGCCAATGGCTCACCAAAAAGAGACCTCGGCTTTCCTGACGCTATATCGTCGTGCGTTTTGTTTCAATGACCCCGGTACAGGCAAGACGCTGTCTGCGTTGTGGGCGGCTGACTACTTGATGCAACGTGGCGAGGTTCGCCGTGTGCTGATTCTGTGTCCGCTGTCTATCATGCACAGCGCGTGGATGGGTGACATAAACAGCAGTGTGATTCATCGCTCGGCTATTGTTGCCCACCATGCGCAAGCTGCGCGGCGCATCGAGATGATTCAGGGCGACTACGAGATCGTGATTGCCAACTACGATGGGCTGAACTTGATTGCAAACGAGATCAACAATGACGGTCGTTTTGACTTGGTTATCGTTGACGAGGCTAACGCATACAAGAACCCATCTACGCGGCGATGGAAGGCGTTGGCGTCAATCATCAAGCCCGAGACCTATCTGTGGATGATGACGGGTACGCCCGCATCGCAGTCGCCTGTTGATGCGTACGGCTTGGCAAAGCTCGTGAATCCCGGCGGGGTGCCTAAGTTCTACACGGCGTGGCGTGACAAGGTTATGTACAAAGTTACGCAGTTCAAGTGGGTGCCAAAAGCCAACGCTCGCGATACTGTGTTCGACGCACTTCAACCAGCAATACGTTTTAGTAAAGCCGAGTGTCTTGACTTGCCGCCAGTTATCACCATGACGCGCGAGGTGCCGATGACTTCGCAACAAACCAAGTACTACAACATGCTCAAAGAGCAGATGCTGGTCAAGGCGGCGGGTGAAGTAATCAGTGCTGTCAACGCTGGCGTTGCGGTTAGCAAGCTGCTACAAATCTCGTGTGGCGCCGCATACACGGATGACAAAGAGGTTGTCGAGTTTGATGCCGCGCCGCGCCTCAATGTGTTGGGGGAGATTTTGGAAGAGACCGACCGCAAGGTTATTATCTTTGCGTTGTTCCGCTCTAGCATTGACACAATCACCCATCACCTGACCAAGCATGGCGTGGGGGTAGCGCAGATTCATGGCGATGTGTCGGCGAGCAAACGTGGTCAGATCATCCACGACTTCCAGACAACCGACACGATACGCGTACTTGTCATGCAACCTCAAGCAACCGCACACGGCATCACTTTGACCGCCGCTGATACTGTTGTTTTCTTTGGTCCGCTGATGAGTGTTGAACAGTACATCCAATGTATTGCACGCGCAGATCGTAAGGGGCAGGACTCAGACAAAGTCACCGTGGTGCATATACAATCAAGTCCGCTTGAGAAGAAATTGTTCAAGGCGATGAGTGGCAAAGTTGATGACAACTCGTTACTCGTTAGTTTGTTCGATAGTGAAATAAAAAATTAAAAACCGTTTGCATGAATACAGAAAACCTGTATGATGTCAAACATTAGACAAGGAGAAGCAAATGACAGAAGAAGCAGAATCCGCAGAAATACCAATGGATAAGCTGGCGCGGGTGTATCGAAAGATACGCGACGAGAAGCAACGCCTGAGCCGCGAGTACGAAGGTAAGATTGCAGAACTAGAAGGCAAACTAGATCAGCTAAAAATTGCCATGAAAGATCAGATGCTGCGCTTGGGTACAACATCCATGCGCACAAACAGCGGCACCGTATCGTTGGCTAAACACACAAGGTACAGCACTAACGACTGGGATAGCTTTAAACAATTCATCATGGAACATGACGCCGTAGACTTGCTTGAGAAGCGCGTTGCGCAGATCAACATGGCTACGTTCCTTGAGGAAAACCCCGGCGTCGTTCCCCCCGGATTGAACTCGTTGACTGAGTATTCGATTTCTGTCCGTAAGCCCTCAAACTAAGGAGAAGTGAAATGAGTGAAGTTGTTCCTTTTAACCCATCAAAATTGCCTGCGTTCGCAAAGAACCGTGGCGAACTGTCTGACCTTGCCAAGGCGCTAGCTGGTGGCTCTGGTGGTGGCGGTGGTGGCAAGCGCATCTCTATCAAAGGTGGTGTTTTCCGTCTGCTGGCTTCTGGTAAAGAAGTTGCTGCAATTGACGAGCGCTATCTTGACGTAGTGATTGTGAATGCCGCACCCAAAGTCAGCCGTGTGTTCTACGCCAAGAGCTACGATGCGGCGACTGTCTCTGCGCCTGACTGCTGGTCGCCCGATGGTGAGAAGCCCTCCCCTGATGCAGAGAACCGCCAAGCGTCACGTTGCGCTGAGTGTGTCCAGAACATCGCTGGATCGGGTCAGGGTAATACCCGCGCTTGCCGTTACCAGCAACGTATTGCCGTAGTGCTCGCCAACGATATGGAAGGCGATGTCATGCAGTTAACTCTGCCAGCTAAGAGCGTGTTCGGTGAGGAGAACGGCGAGGAGCGTCCCCTGCAGGCATACGCCCGTTATCTGGTTGCGCAGAACGTCGACCCCTCTGAACTCGTTACCCGTATGAAGTTCGACACAAAGTCAGAGAGCCCCAAGCTGTTCTTCAAGCCCGTGCGCTGGCTGACTGATGACGAGCGCCCCGGGATCATAGAGCAAAGCAAATCAGATGCCGCTATTCGGGCAATTACTATGACGGTTGCCAAGCAGGATAGTGTAGTATCTAAGCCCTTGGCTATCGAAGGTACCCGCCACGCCCCAGTAGAGGAAGAAGAAGCTCCCGCACCCAAGGCTAAGAAAGCCAAAGCTGCCACCGTAGAGGTGGAAGACGATGACGACGAGCCAACCGTGCGTAAGGAATCCAAGAAGCCAAGCGCCGTGCCGACTGCTAAGGCATCCTTAGCCGACATGGTAGATGACTGGGACGACGAATAAGGAGAAAGGGGGCTTCGGCCCCCGTTACGATGGCTTACTCACAACAAACTATACAAGCAGTTAAGAAAGCGCCTAAGACGCTGGGTAACCAGCTCGGGAGGTGGGCGGTGCATCTGGAGTTTCCTGTGGCAAAGATCGCAGACTTGTCTGGAGCTACCCGGCAATCTGTCTACAACTGGTTTCATGGCGGGGAGGTGTTTGTTGCCTACCGTCCAGTCGTTAAGACACTTCTTAGCATATTTCAAACATGTACAACCGCCGATGAGGCTTGGAGAAAAGCATGCAAGGCATTCAACCGCGCACTCTGACAAACGAAGAACTAGTCAACTACGCAACGATTCAAGGCTTCAAAAACCTCCCGCCAGAGTGGGTAGAAGAGCTGGTTATTAGATTGGCGCTGACCCCAGACCAACCCCGTCAAGTAAAAGACACGCACACAAAAGACCTGTTCGACAACTAATCAAAGGGACTGCCATGACGCCGCTTGAGTTTTTAGCGGAGGTTCTGCCGTCCCCGGGTAACGGGCACTACTGCGTAGCGGAACTGACAATAAGAAAAGAACATCAATTTCTGGAGAGCATAAATGAAGCACAACCCCACATAGACCGCTGGCTTGATAAAAAAGCCGACATATTCTTTGCGCTGGCTACGTTCAAAGAGCCGGGCAAGCGAGAGGCTGTCAACGCCAAGGTGATCAAATCCCTGTTCATCGACATGGACGGGTACACCACAAAGAAGGCGGCAGCTCTGGCACTCGATGCGTTCCTTAAGAAGACTGGACTTGACGTGTTTGGTGCGCCGTGGGTGGTGGCTTCTGGTGGCGGCATTCACTGCTACTGGCCCCTGACCCAAGAGCTAGAGATAGGTGTTTGGAAACCTGTTGCTGAGAAGTTAAAGCGGCTGTGCGTCCAAGAGGGTATGAAGATCGACATGGCGGTAACGGCTGACGCCGCCCGTGTTCTGCGTATCCCCGGCACAACCAACTTCAAGAAGAAATACGGCACCCCTCGTCCCGTTAAGCTGATGTCTACGGCAGGACGGTTTGAGTTTGAAGACTTGGCTAACTGTATAGATTCACAGTTGCGGGAAGAGTTTAAGCCGCTCCCCAATCGCATGATGGATATTGGCGGTACCCGTCCCAAGCGAGACCCCAACGCTACGCAGGTCAAGTTGCTGGACAACGCCGATACCAGCTTCGAGCAAATCTGGGACAAGACAGTCGCCGGTACTGGGTGCGGACAGCTTCGGGACTACGTAGAGAACGCCCAAGAGGACGGCAAAGAGCCGATCTGGCGAGCGCTCCTATCGTGGACTAAGTGCTGCTCAGACGGACCCGGGTATGCGGTCTGGTTAAGTGATCTGCACCCGTATGACCACGAGCGGATGCACCAGAAGATCATAGATATTAAAGGTCCGTATTCCTGCGAGAAGCTCGATAGCGAAAACCCCGGCATCTGCGGTACCTGTCCGCACCGTGGCAAGATTACCAACCCCCTGATTCTGGGGCGGGTGGTTCGGACTGACGACTCTGAGAAACAAATTGTCCTAAACCACGAACCCCCGCCACCAGAGCCGTTGGATGAGATTGAGGATGCAATCGACGTTGCCCCTCCGGTGGCACAGCAACAAGTGGTCACCCGCCCCCACGCACCCCGTGGGTTCACTTATGGACAGAACGGCGGCGTGTACAAGGAAGTAGAGATTGAAGACGCGCAGGGTAACAAGACCAAGAAGCAAACGCCCATCCTGCCGTACGACCTATTTGTGGTGGATATTCTGAAGCAAGAGGGGGAGCACATCGTTCACCTAGCGGCGAACCGTCCCGATGGGGCGGTAACGGTCATCCTTCCACAAAAAGCGGTGGTCAGCAAAGATGAGACCGTCAAAGTCTTGGCGTCTCAAAACATCATTGCGTCTTTCGGGAAAGGCAATGACAACAATTTGTTTGACTATGTTCGAGGAGCAGTAGAGGACGCATCTATGACAAAGAAAGCAATCACAGTACCCACCCAATGTGGCTGGCAAGAAGACGGCTCGTTCGTCTATAACAACAGAGTATTTACCAAAGACGGGCGCGAGACCACGGTGCCAATGCCCGGGCTGGAGAACATCAATCGCAATACCAACCACGCAGGTAGCCTAGAGAATTGGCGCAAGCCGTGGGACTTGCTGGTTCAGCGGAACATGAACACCATGCTGGCAATTGCGCTGGACTCGTTCGGGTCTTCCCTAATGCGTTTCACAGACTATGACGGCTTTGTCTGGCACATTGGCTCAACCGAGTCGGGTACGGGTAAGTCGCTGACGTTGGAGCTAAAGGCTGGCGTGTGGGGGCATCCGATCAAGTACCGTACCAGTAAGAGCACATCCCCCGTAGCCATGCAAAACCGCTTGGGGCTGCTCAACAGTATGCCCCTGCTGATTGACGAAATCACCAGCAAGAGCCGCAAGGACATGGAGTGGGCGCCGGAGTTTATCTTCGACGTTTCAGAAGCGCAGGGTAAGGACAGGATGGAGAGCGGCGCCAACAAAGAGCGCCTCAACAACAGCACATGGTCCACGAGCTGTACCCTGACCTCCAACGTCCATTTATCCGACTATATGTCTGGTGCGCGGCAACACAGTTCCAACGGGGAACTGCTGCGTATGCTGGAATGGACGCCCAACGTGGCTCTGGAGTGGGCTGATAGCGACCGGGTTATCTTGAAAAATGTGCGGCAGAACTACGGCGTAGCTGGCGAGGCGTGGGTTCGCTGGATAGTTACCCATCAAGATATTGTCCAAGAAGTCATGACTAAAGTCCACGCCAAGCTCAAGACGGTTATGGAGTTTGTGGATGATGAGCGCTACTGGCATGCCGCGTGTACCTGCTCTGTGGCATCTGCCATCCTGACGGGTCCGAAGTACGCTAACCTGCTGAACGTGCCAGTCAAGAACATCGTGGAAGCTCAACACAATCTCGTCAAGAAAGCCCGTGGCGTCCTGCGTAAGAACGTGCGCACCGCTGAGGATGTCCTGAACGCTTACACCCGGGAGAATTACGGCAACTTTATCGTCATCCGTAAGGGTAGCGACAAGGGTATTCTGGCTGGTTGGGGTAGCGGCGAGACCATTGACGCCTCAATTACCCGCAGTAAAGTGTTGGGACGGGTCGAGCATGAGGTCGCCGCCGGGGGGTATGTCGAATACTTCTTGGAAGAACAGCTTCTGAAACAGCACTGCGTGGCTATGAGCTTTGGTTACTCAGACTTCAAGAAGCAGCTTGAGGAGGCGTTCAAAGGCAGCATCCACTACATCAAGAAGGACATGCTGGCGCGGACCAAAGGCCCGAACATGCGCGTAAATGTCATGCACATAACCCGTAAGATCGAAGAACTAGATGGTAATTCACTACCCGTGGCAGACTTTGAATAAGGGTGAGGGATTCTTTGTCCCCGGACTAGACGTAGAAAAGATCAGAGAGCGCGGACTCAAAGCCGCGCTCCCATTTCGATATAGAGTAAAAGCCACCCCCGGCATCAAGGATGGCAAACTCGGCGTCTGGTTTACCCGTCTGCCTTAGCGTCCCAGACTTAAGAACCTGTCAGCAATCCGCATCTTGGCTTCGTACAGTCGTTTTAGACGCTCGTCTTTCTGTTGTTGAGTCATGTACGGGGACGCTTTAATCTTACGCTCAGTTGCTGCTAGCGCACCCAACCGTTGTTGAACAGTACCAGACACAGACATCAATGCAATTTCGTTAGCGTTTTCTTGAGCAAACTTTATTGCTTCTGCACGTTGGCCTGACTGCACCAGCCGGTTATATGTGCCTTTTATCTGTTGAATCTCTAGCATACGATCGTAGGCTTCGTCCAGTGTTCCGCGTCCTTCTGCGTTCTGAAACAATCCACCAATAAAAGGTGTTTGATTTGGTTTCATAGACGGCGCTGCTATCTCAGCACGGGTGTCAGGTGCCAGCAACGGGTTAGCCAACTGAATAATCGCAATACCAAGACTACCGGTATACCCCCGAATCAAATGATCTAGGCTGATTGCACTCACGCCCAACTTACCTGTTACCGCGCCGAGCAATCTAGATACCTCCGTTGTGTTATCACGATAGCGGTCAGTTGCCAACATTTGAGTCCGTTCGCGCTGAGACTCAATATCTCCACCAAAGAACGATTTGCCTAAATACACTTCCGTTAAAGGTTTAACTGCCTGCGGCATACTGAATGGGTTGCTTTGCCCCAATAACGTACGTAATCCTTTTAGTGCGTTGCCAGCCCGCTCGTCGCCAAATGCCACGTTTATCATAGCCTCTGGCAAAGCCTTAAATAAGAAACCCATCTCAAATGGGATAGGCACTTTAATAAAACCTTCGCCAAACGGGTTTGGAACGAACCAGTTAGCGAGCCGTTCTTCAGGACGAGCCCGCTTGTACTCCTCGTCGTCTTCCATCAGCAACGCATACGCCATTGATAAACCCGCCATCAATACAGCGCGGCGAATCATCTTCTCTTTAATCTGCAACTGCTGGCTAAAAGGCAGCTCGCCTTTATAGGCGCGATAGAGCACGTCCAAACCCTGAATTTGCGCATTAAAGAACGGAATTAGCACAGACAGTACCTGCATACTGGGGGACACGCCTCGTCGGCTAAAGTTCATAGACTCCAGTGTACGAAGCAGTGCTTCTTGTTCAGATAAACCCTTTTTAAGCGAGTCTTCGTAAATAACAGCCCGAGTCGCAGAATCCCCCTGTAAAGCAAAAGCGTCTGCACGGGCAACCAGTTTATCCCAACCACTTCGACCAGAAGAAATGTCTTTGATGAACTTAGCCATATCACGTTCATCACCGGAGTAAACGTTGCTACTAATAGCGCCCGTACTCATCAAAGCGTTTTCCGTTGGGCTGCGTCCAGCCACCATCTTAGCAAGCTCTTTCATTGAAGACAGAACTGGGGGAGCGTCTGTGCCGTTAGTTAGCCACGCGTTTAACGGATCACGAATAACTTGTCGAACCGCATACGCAGGGTTGCGCACAACAAAGTTTCTTAAAACCGTTGCAGGCACACCCATTGCTTTGAACACAACCGGGATGGTTGTCTTAATACCTTCCATGCCGCGCACAATAAGTTCGGCAGGCACGCCATAGGCATCGGCGTCAATCAACGCATAGTAATCTTCGCCTTTGCGTTTAAAACGCACAACGTCTGCACTAGCAGGTCCTTTACCTTTTGTTAAGCGTGTTGCAACGCCCAGCTTTTGCAACATAAATGATGTTTCTTTAACCGCTTGGTTACGCAAACCCATCCGTGTAAGCAAAAACGTGTTTTGAGCGGCACTGGTAAAGATCGGCAAGATTGATTTATTGTCACCAATCAGTTGCTGCAAAATGGGCTCGTCCTTGATATTGGACAGGCGAACTGCACGCTCTTTGTCGATCATCAAATCAACCGCGCCGTCTTTAATACGGTAGAACGGCACGTAAGTAATACTCTTAAGTTCTGCTGCTTTTTGTTGTGTCAAATAACCTGTCTGAACAAGGAAGTCCAGCAAGCCAGCGTTATATTCTTTATACAAGTTACGCGCAGCTTTAAACGCTTTCTCCGCTTCCGGATTCAGCGCCAACTTTTGCAATAAGGCTTGATACTCTGCTTGTGCTTTAGCCGGGCTCTCAAAATTAAGTTTGTCCCAACCTACCTGTCGAGCGCGTTCGCCTGCTAAATACAGCGTAAAGTCAACTTCCTGCTGAGTGTCACTACCAAGTTTAGCTTGGGACAATGCCTGCGCTACGTCCATCATTGACGTACCTTTGGTTGAGCGGTACAACGAGGTTGTTACCCCGTTACGAACAGACGTTTCCATGACAACAGGGCCATTAGTCATAAACTGACCGGCAAATTGCGACACTTGCTGACCAAAACGCAACAAATAATTAACGTTAGTCGCTTCTTCGCTTTTAATTTGCCCAGCGCTTACGCCTTTTCTACCAACGGTTTCTGTTGCCGCGTACTGGTCGATAAGCTGAACACGCCCCGTTAAACCAAACAAGTTACCAAATAAATTGTCAATGAACCCTTTTGGCTGCGCCACAACAGAACTGACCGGCTCATTTTTACGAACAAAAGAAAACACGCCTTTAGACTTCTCAACAACGCCAACACTTTTAGGCGCAAAGCTAATCTTTTCTTTTGCTTCAATAAGCGTTTGGATAGGCGGTCTATCGGCTACCCAGTTCGGTGCCTCAAACGTAGGAGGCGCAAGGTTAACGGTGTCAACCATGCGGACAAGCCCGTCAGAACTTGCAAAGACTCTATTCGCTATTATGTTAAGTTCATCAGCAGGAATTGCAGAAGCGTCTTTAAAAAGCGTAGCGACTACGTCAGAAAAACCGTTTTCAACAAGATCGGCGCTGTTTACAGTCTCCTTCCAATAATTGTCAAAATCGTATATCGTGTCTCGCCCAGTTAACCTGTCTTGTGCTTCTACTAAATCAAGTGCAAACCGTTTAAGTTTTTGCTCTACAAGTTCAACACTTTTCTTGTCAACATCCGTATCAACTCCGAGACGCATAAGACGCAAAGCGTCAAGACGGGGTACCAGATTATAGTTTTTCAAATATTTTTCAAAAGCACGCGAAAACACATCCGTCTTAAACTGTGTTGGGTCTTCGTAAATGACGTTTGCGTATAGTGCATCGGGAGCATCTACGTTTATTGCTCTACCAAACGAAGACATCTGAACGTTGCCTATATTTTTAGCGCCTTTTATCGTTAACTCACTAATCCGGCTGTCAGTAACGGGCGAAATCTGCCCTATTTTCACGTTGGCTGGCGTACTAACAACAGCGCTTTTATACGGGCTTATGTTATTTAAAGTTTTTAAAGCGGGGAGTATCAAATCGTCACTAGAGCTACCCAAAACCAGTTCGTTTACGTGCTCAAGAACTGGTAGCGTTATTTGTCTATTCTCTACGTCACCGTCCAAAAGAAAGCTAAATTTAGTCTTTGGCTGCAAACCGCTTATGGTGAGTGCTTGAGCGCTTTTAACGGTTGAAATTGTTGGACTGAATTTTTCACCAAAAAGTTTAACAGGTTCAAAATCACCGTTTTTAAAAATCAGTCTGCTAAGGACAAACCGTTCTTGTTTAGCAAAATGTAACGAACTTTTTTCTACAAGTTTAATAAATTTTTTAATAACAGTTGGAGAAACGCTAGGTGTAAAAGCGTAGCCGAGCACACTCCTAAACTCCAGAGCTCTTATAATTTGCTTTTCTTTAATTACGCCATCGTCATCAATCCAGCTTCTGTGGGGGACAATATTTAAGAAAATCTCTTCTGGTAACAGCTGGTCTGTTCTTGCGGCTTCAACTAGTGCTTGTTTTAAATTAAAATCTTGCAAATAGTCTTGTGTATCAGCAAAAGAACTGTTTTGTAAAAATTCTTTAGCTATCTTTTGCTGTGCATCAGTAAGCGCTTGCTTCGGTGTGTTACCGCGAACCTCCCCAATAATGCCGCTGCCAACCATTCGCACAGCCACTTCCGGCTTGCCGTTCTTGTAATAAATATAAAAGTCTCCCGACTCAATCTGACTTTTTGCGTGGCCTAAGCTAGCCCCTGTACACCAAGACGTGTTAGCAGCGCCCTCGTTTAACGCAACAGCGGCTTCGTGTTCTTTAGACTGCTCGAATTTCTTCCAACCATTGAAGCGAGTATTTTTTTGCGCAGCAGCGTCTGCAGCTTTCTGCATACCGTCAATAAACGCTTCTTTTAATCCCTTCCCCGCGCGAAGTTCTTCAATGATGGCGTTTGTGTTTGTAGCACCAATAACTGCAACTGGGTGTTCATTGTTTTTATCCAGTTTAACTAACTTTAATTTACCGTCTTCACCAGAAATAACACCAAACTGCGTTGCAGCTTTAAGGACAAGCGCAGTTTCAGCCATCGTAAAGTTGTTATATTTACTTACTAAATAGTTAAACAAGCTAGTTATAGCGTCTTTGCGTTCATTGTTTATAGAACGCGCAGTTCTATCCCTTAACACACCGTTGTCCTGTTTTAAAAAATCTAGTGCTGCAAAAGTTTCAGCCGTCGCTTCTGCGTAATGAAGCATATTGTCAGGATCAAACTCCTTACCGTCTGACATTATGACGAGCCGTTTAAAAGCCGGTGTAATTGATCCCGCAGTAACAACAGGAAGGCCTTTATTAGCACTGGACATAATTGCGTCCATCTGCTGTATTGCAATTCTTTCTACGTCTTCAGGCGTGCGATCGGATTGTTTTATAACAGAACCGAACTGTTCTGCGAACTGCCGCATAGAGTTACTGTCCGTAGCCAGCGCTGCAATATCTTTAGCAGACAGAGTGCGGCCTTCGGTTTTTGTTTCTACACCGCCAACGGTGCGCATACTTGATGGAATAAACAGTGCTTCAACAGAAACCATTGATGCGCCAAGCATTGTCTTAACTTCATCAGGTTTAATCCCCAGAAGCCGTAAAATACTGGACTTAAACGCATTCCACATATTGCTCATAGTCCACTTGCGCTTACTTAATTGCGCTTGCAGATTACGGTTTGACATGACTTCTGCCACGAACTCCGTTAGGCTGCTCTTAGCATTTGAGCTGGTAAATGCGGGGTCGTTTCTTACTGCGTTATAAATAGCGTTCAGTTCGTTGATTGCCAAACGCTGTTCTTTAGTTAAAGCAGAGGGGTTTGTTTTTGCCAACTGCACAATCCGTTCAGCAGCAGCGTGCGTACCTTCATGCAGCAGTGCTTCAATAGACAAGCCACCATTTCGGTTTAGCCAAATATTTGTACTGTTTGCGGCGCCTAAAACTTCTTTTCCATCGTCAATCAACGTGTTCTTTATTTCAACGCTGGTGTAGTCTAAGAACTTACGCAAAACTTTAGCTACTGTGCGGCTAACCGGGTCGATGCGATCGTCGGTAACAATTGCGTCCAGTGCACCGGGAAGATTATTTTTCTCCAACATGCGGACTTGCATGTCCGACAACGCCACACTATCTGTCTCAACGCCGCGCAAGAACCTCTTGGGGGCATCGCTAAGATCAAGCTGACTTGCGGCTTCGTCTACTCCACGTAGTACATCGTAATATTGATTCTCTGCTGTCCACCCACTTGGCACCGCCGCAAAATCAGCTGCACCTTGTCGTCCCCCACGCGGGCCTTTATAAACAAGTGCTTTTTCCTCGCCTGTCGCTCCTGTACGAATAGTTTTGGGAGCACCACTCGAACGACGTGTTTCTTGTGGGGTACGTTTTGACTTAGTTGTTTGCGGGAACCCTGCGGCTGTTGCGCCAGCACTCGCTTCTTGTAACTTCTTGGTTTGCTCGGCAAGTGCTTGGCGGTATGCCGGGGTCTTTTTACCTAGCTCAATAGCTTTAGCTTTACGTTGATTACCAGCATCAAGTTTGAACGCTTGCACTGCCGGGTCATTTTCTCCGTATTTTTTACGAAGAGCATCCAGTCTTTTACTCAGCCCTTCGTTAAACTGCTCAAATTCTTTAGTCTCAACACCAATATTAAAGGCTACGTTACGTGTTGCTAAATCTTTTTCAGCTTCGGGACGGAGATTACCTCGGGCAATTCGAGCTTGCGTAGCAGCAGCGCGAGACTTGGAAACTTTTGGCTTAACTTCCCCTGCCCGATCTTCCATTTCCGCTTCGTAAGATTTTTTGAAGCGTTTATCTTTTTTGCCAAGTTCAAGCGCTTTTTCTTCTAGCAGCTTGGGGTTCGTTGTTGTTTCAGCAAATTTAGTGTACGCGTCGGTTTCCTGTCCGTACTGAATGGCTAAGTCGCGCAAATAACCAGAACGCTCTTGTTCCTTTTGTTCGGCTTTCTTAGCCTCACGCTGTTTAGCGCGTTCAATATTTTTAGCTTCTTCTTCCGTGACGGACGTTTTTGTAGTGGTATACAGGGATGCGTACTCAGCCAAAACTTTGTCGCGAATCGGTGTAATTCTGCCAATCAAAGCGTTGTACCGGTTTGTTAAGCCGTCAATTTTGCGCTGCAGATTGTACGCACCCATCTTGGTCAACTGCCGTTCGCCAGCGGGCTCGCCTTTTCCAAACTTAGCGTTGAGGTCTTTTGCCTTGTCGGCTAGTGTGGGCGTATCTATACCTGATGCTTGCTGCGCTTTCAATTCTTCGATCTGGTTGTACAGATCAACAGCTTCTGCGTATAACGATTTTTTAGCGTTGCCTTGTGGTTTTGTCACCTTCCCCACTAAGTCAGTAACGCGATCCATGACGATTTCGTACTCAACCGCCGCCTTGCCGCCCTTGTCATACACATCCTGAAGCCGAATGCGCTCCATAACAGGTTGCCCAGTTTTTTTATTAAAAACGGGATTGCCGTTTCTATCTATTTTTTGACGTTCGATCTTTTCTTCGTTTGTTCCGTTAGCAAATCTTGCTCTTTCTTTCGGGTCAGGGTAGAAAGCGTCAAACAGATTAGCGCGTTCGCGCTTGACACCGCGTGTATCGGTACCCATCTTTTTGCCAAGAATCTCAGCTAGTCGATCGCGCTCGGTTTTCTTTTCGTCTAGTAACTTGTTTAGAGCTTCTGAGTCGTTTGCGCGGGTGATGTTTAGTATGGTTCGCTCGTCACCACGCCGAATTGCTTCGCGTAAAAAATTGGTAACGGAAAAAATATCAAACGTATTGTTAAAGCTCTCACCAGCCCGCTCATCTTGGTTAACGGTACGGGATAGTTTGTTTTGTGCTTCGTTTATTTTTTTGATTACTTCAAAAACTTTAGCGCCTCTAGGGCCTTGCAAAGTAAATGGACCGCCCCAAGAAGACTGCGGACCAACTAAATTGGTATCTTTAGTTTTGCGGGCTTCGGAAAGGGTGGTGGCTAGCTCGTTTTCAAGTTGCTTAATCTGCTCAACCTGTTCTTTCGGCACTGCCGCTTTTTCTTCACGTACGAGCGCCCGTTCGGCTTCGCGTTCAGCCGTAGGCATGCCTGTTACTGGAGCGCCTACCATGTTCTCAAACTTAACAGGCGTTGCTTTTGCCTTTTCACCTTCAGTAGCCGCCGTAAACATTTCTGTCGTTTGCCCAACAGGTGTGGCTTGACGAGCACGTAGTTCCTCTAGGCGCTGACGGAAGGGGTCTAAAGCCTGTCGCTTACCCGGAAGCTCTTGTATCTGCGCCTGCAATTGACGAGTTTTTTCGCCTAACTTTTTGGCTTTTTCAACGTCCATTTGCTCAAGCGCAACTAAACGGTCTTTTTCAGTCTTGTCCAGTTTTGCTTTGAGCGCTGTTTCCTCGCTTGTCAGACCCTGTTCGGCTTCAGCAAGGTCCTGCTCTGACATTGTTACGCCGCCCCGCTCTATCACGGCGGGTGCTAGCTCCTGCATCTTCGCTTGCGTCTCCTCAAGCTGGGTAATAAGTGCGTCTTGCGTATCTAAATCTGGCCCTGCCGCAAGCTGATCTTGGATTTCTGCTAGTTGATTACGCAAAGCGTCGTACTGGTCAGATAAGGTAATCCCTGATCCTACAGGTGCGGGAGGTGCGGGAGGTGCAGCTGTTTCAGTTACAGGCTGTTCCGGTACTTCCGGCATTGTTTCTACAACAGGTTGCTCGGCAGCTATGCGCTGTTCTTCTTGAGCCACTTCGGCTTTAGCGCGGCTCTGGGCACCGATGCGGCTACCCGCTCCAAACAAACCACCCAGCGTGGCACCGCCTACAAAGTTATCAATATATTCGTTACGGGCCTGCTCGTCCATTAAGTCTAGACCGGCCTGCATACGCTCAAATACAACTTGCCCGGCTTCAGTCAAACCCTCAATGCCAGCAGTTTGAAGTGTTTTAACCCCACCAGCTTTAATAACGCCTGCTGCAGATGCTTGCGCGAGTTTACGTGCGGCATTCAGCGATTCTTCCTTGGTCAGCTCCCGTCCAAATTTACCGACGAGCTTATTGACGCCGGGTATGAATTTCAAGGCGACGGTATCTAGCGCAGCTTGAGGAACCGCAGCGGCAACGGCAGCACCGAGTTGGAGGTCTTCGGGAGCCGTGCCTTCTTCTAGCTGGCGAGATAAGTTAGAACCCGTGAACTGTGTGGCAGAAACTGCGCCAGCACCCAACATGCCAGCACCAAGAGCACTAAGACCAAGAGCGCCCGATACAGGAGCGGACCCAACTAACGCAGCGCCAGCAATAGGAGCCGCCATGTAAGCGGCAGATTGTCCCAACAGGGTGGTGACGTAGCCCCAGGGGTCTTCAGTTAGCTCGGGAGTCTGGGCAATTTGAGCGGCTTTTTCCCGCTGTGCCTTGGCGTATTCCGCCCCACCTTCGATACCCAGCCCGGCACCGATAGCACCAATATCACCCTTGAGGCTTTCAAAACCAGACTTTAAACCTGCAGTAAACCCAGTTTCTGGTGTGGGGGGCGTAATGCCAAAGGACTCTGGATAATCTTGTCTGGCTTTAGCGTACGCTTGAGCGGCGTTAAACCCCTCTGGTGCTTCATAGTATTTACCATCGGGTAGTTTAATGTAGTTAGCCATAACAATGAGTCCTCGGATTTTGACAAAACTCCCCAACTACCGGACGTTGAGGATTTATTTATTATACTACTTTGGCTTAACCACGGTAGCGTTTCCTGTTGGAGCCTCCCAGTTATCTTTATACATGGCGTTAAATTCCGCAAAGCTAGGCAACCCTTCTGTAATACCGCCTTTAATAAGCTCGGCACGGAACTTAGCATACGCATCTTCTCGGTTGGCTTGTTGAGCATATTTTGCTTTAATTGCCGCCATAGCGTCAACGCCTGATTTTATGTCACCGTCACCAAGTTGCTGATACAGTTGCAGGTCCCCAGTAGGCAACCTTGCAATTGCAAGGCGGGTCATCAGTTCTGCCTGAAGGCGACGATCACCTGCAACAAGGCCTGCGGAAGCAATGTCTCGATCAGCGGCAATTTTCTCTGTTTGCAGTACAGAATTAACGTATGAGTTTGCAGCGGTTGTAGCAATCTCTTTCGTCATGTTGAGCTTATCTCTGCCTACTTCGTAGGTTACACGAGCTAAACCGGCTGCGTTACTGTCAACTTTAGCTTCAGCAGCGCGTGTTTCTGCCATAGTAGCCTTCTTCTCGCCACGGCGAATATCCTGCAAATTGGCAAGTGCTTCATCTAGTTTATCGCGACGCGCGTCAATTTTATCCACACCTTCTTTGTACGCTTTAGTACCGACTAGTGCGCCCTTCCCGATGTTCTCAAATGCGTACTGAGAATTACCAGCCATCATTGCCAGACCAGCTTCAAGAAGCGCCATGCTGACGTTTTTGTCTTCTTTGCCCTCAAGCTCTTTAAGCTGTTTGTTGAGTTTAGCTTCGCGTTCAACACCATACTCGCCTAATGCTTTGTTATCCCGATTAATTTTGGCTAGGGCTTTTTTGTCTGCCTCTCCCTGCGCGGTTACTGCAGCTTTGCCTTTCTTTTCCAAATCATCATACTGCTTGCCCAGTGCACCAAGGCCATATAATTCCTCATATCCTTTTCGATCCGTAGGAAGAGATGACTTTGGAAGCGCTGGAAGTCCCTGACTGCGACCAGTGGTTAGCGCAGTCGCTGCGGCTAACGCTTCAGTTATTGCTGCATCTGATTCACTTACCGGTTTCTCTGACGCCTTATCTTGTGCGACTGCTGCTCGCGAACGATTTCGCATAGCGTCGGATTCAATCGTACTCCCCGCAGGCACAGCCGGACGCGGTGCGGGAGGGGCTGGAGGTGGTGGCTGAATAACAGCTCTATCCTCGTCTGATAAGAAACGATCACTCATGGCGAAGTCTTTTATCGCGTCGTATGTACCGCTCACTGCATCCCGAACCGCCGGGATTTTAGACGCTTCGTACGTCGCTCCCAGACCAAGTACGTAAGGGTTTTGTAGATACCGTGAAAGGCGTCCAAGAGCACCAGCTTTAGGGGTAGTTGAAGTAGCAGCAGCACTTGGCGCTGCCGCAGCGGGCGCTGCCGCAGTAGGCGCAGGCATGCGTGGGCCCTGTGTAGCTTTTTCAAACGCGGCCTTTAACGCTTGCTGTTCTTTAGGTGTGGCTTCGACAAAATCTTTAGCCGATTTGCCAATACTGCTTAAAAATTGAACAAAAGAGGCGTTGGGACCTCCTGTGGCACCGCCGGGCGCAAACGCCAAAATACCACCTTCAGCAAACTCCATCTCACCAGCAGGTAACTGACCAATGCCTACGTCTTCTGGCATGGGTTGTTGGGGCGCCATCTCGGCAACTGCCTGATCAACAACCTTGGGCTGTTCCTGCATACCCTGCGCTTGCTGCGCGGCGCGGATTTGTTTACGGCGGTTGGATTCCGACACCGCCAACGCCATGATGTAGGGGTCGTTCTTGTTCATGGCAGCGTATTGCTGCAATGCCTGATCTGGCAAACTTGCCAGTTTTGCGGTCATATTTTGTACGTTCAGCATATTTGTGCCTCAAGCCATTTTCTTAAGTGCCAGCTCTGCCAACCCTGCTGGTCTAACTTCGCCGCCTTCTTTCATCCGACTCAAACCGTAAGCCGCAGTACCAAGACCAGCCAGTTGTGACATAGCACTAGGACCGGGGGCGTACATCGAGGACACAGTGCCCATCGGGGTGCCGCGCAGCATGGAGTTCATAAACTCAAGCTGTTGATACGGGAAGCGTTGCTGGTTCAAGAAGTCCTGATAAGCAGTATCTAATCCGGCTTGTTCTTGGGCTTGACGTTGGGTACCGTACTCATTCTGCAGTTTGTTGATGTCCATGACCTGACCGAACTGTTGCTGTCCGATGTTAGCCAGTTGACCCGCACCTGTAAGCGCACCGGTCAATCCCTGAATACCCAAACCAGCACCATACTGATTAGCCTGCTCACGTAATTGCTGGGCAGATTGCCCGTACTGAGCTTCCATCTCGGCCTGACGCGCTTGTTGGTTAGCGCCAAACTGTTTTGAAGCCTCCGCAGCTTGTTCTGCAGACAACCCGTACTGAGCTTGCAATTGCGCGGCGGTCATAGCCTGACCAGCGCCAAACTGATTAGCAGCTTCTTGTGCTCGTAGTGCTTCTTGCCCATACTGAGCCCGCATTTGAGCGTCAGTTGCAGCTTGCCCAGCGCCAAATTGACGCGAGGCTTCCCGTGCTTGATCGGCGGACAGCCCGTACTGCGCTTCTAACTGCGCTGCCGTCATTTGTTGTCCCGCGCCGAACTGTTTAGCGGCTTCCGAAGCCTGCTGCGCTGACAGCCCGTACTGTGCCTGCAACTGCGCGGCTGTCATATCCTGACCAGCGCCAAACTGACGGGAGGCTTCCCTTGCCTGTTGTGCAGTTAGTCCTGTTTGTTGGTTTGCAAGCGCGGCTTGAAGCCCGGTTTGTGCGCCTAAACTTTGAACACCTAAAGCAGCCTGCAAGTTAGCCTGCCCGGTTGTAAGCCCTGCTTGTTGATTTGCCTGTTGCGCAGCTAATTCACGGGCTTGGTCAGACGTAAACATTTGAGCCGCACGGTCGTATGCCTCTTGCGATCCTCGGGCCTGAATATCGCCCATTTGCTGGGACAGATTGCGCTGGGCTTCGGCTTCCATAATAGCCTGACGAGAACCACCAAAAGCACCAGCTTTAACTGCCGCTGCGCCGCGCTGCGTACCTGCAATATCTGCTTGACGCTGCGCCTCACGTTTCTGAATATCCACCACATTTTGCATGTAGGGATTCATGTAATCTTGCGCTGACTGTGAACCAAACTTCTCAGTACCGACTCGTTCAGCCGGGCCCATTGCGTATTTTTCCAACTGCTGGGCTTTTACACGCTCCGCCTCAATATTGCCTGTCTCGTAAGAGCGGGGGGCCTGAAACTGATTTGTAAATTGGGTCGGGTCGTATTGCTGAGGTGCAGCAAAACGATTTTGAAAATCGCCTGTTTGATATGGGCTTTGACTTTGATACTGATTTGTAAATTGGGTCGGACTATACGATGTGGGGGCTTGGAACTGGTTTTGAAACTGCGTAGTTTGATAATCGGGGGTACGCTGGTACTGGTTCGTAATATCAGTAGGCGTGTACTGCGTATTTAATAACCGATTTGTAGCCTCCGTTGCCATCCCCGTAGCCTGACCCATTTGAGGAGCCGCAGTCATACCTGCAGCACCTAGGAACGCTTGTTCTTGCAGGGGGTCGAACCCAGCCTGTCGGCTACCCGTATATGGCTGATACGGATTTTGATTAATATCCGTTAGCGCCGCAGCCTGAGCTAAACCTTCTTTGGCATACGTTTTTGCCCAGTCCGGTAAATCGGTTATTTGAGTACTTTGTTGTTGGCTTCCGCCACCACCACCGCCATAAATACGACCGCCCCCAGCTTTTGACTGTGTGCAAGAATCACCAAACGGCTCACCAAAAGCCTCTAGTTGACGACGCGAATAGCTCATATTTTTACTCCAACGATTCGGTACTTTTCTTCAAAACCGTACCGTGACCATAAGCGGGCGATGGACTCACGCGCCGCGCCTTCAATGTATGTTGCACCCGTACTCGACAGTAGCTGTTTCAACTGCTCAAAAGTATCGGGATTAGATATTAGTTTGCCCCCAATTGACGTAATAAATGCGACCCGATCGCTTGGGCGGTTACTGAATGATACAGTAGCTGCGCCTTTTACACCATCATCATCGACTGCTACTAACAGTGACCAGTGCCCCATCACAACAAGGGTTTTGACTTGTTCAACCGTATAGTCTCCGCACGAATACTCCATTGCGTTTGCAATAAAAGGCTCAACCAAATGCCAGACTTGGTTTACATGAGTAATATCGACGCGTTGAACTTGCATTAAACAGCTGTATTAGGGTTAACCCGACGTTGCTGAGACTTTTTGCCGTGTGCTTGCTGCCGAATACGATCCATCATAGCGTACAGCTTTTTAGCCCCTTTCTTAGGGTCTCCACCACCAATTTTTGCCACGGTCTGCGGAGAGATGTACGCTTCACCGTCGGCTACGCGAGCAGGTTGTTTGCCGTCAATACTGGTAGGAATAGAGTCGCTTAGACCGTCGCCGTTGCCTTTAATAGGGGTAGCGGCTAGCTTTTTATTGAGTGCGCGTAGCCCGGCATCCGTACTGCCATTACCCAAAGCGCTAACAACGTCGGCGGGAACAACAAAACCACCTTTAGACATACCACCAGCAGCTAAACCAGCGAGACCGCCTT
>Ga0208161_1000352_pt1 | contig 26610 bp, 16 predicted proteins | sample CB_VirMetaG_3_FD_184538 | JGI IMG/M metagenome (GOLD analysis project Ga0208161, IMG submission 184538) | Freshwater to marine saline gradient viral communities from Chesapeake Bay - CB_1508_1S Viral MetaG (SPAdes) (version 4) | ecosystem: Environmental > Aquatic > Marine > Coastal | place: USA... | reverse complement strand
AACACTAGCCACGGGTGGTGGAGCAATAGTACTTTCAACACCGTATGGAACTGGAAACTGGTTTCACAAGACATGGGTGTCAGCGGAATCAGCGGAAAACGACTTTTTACCTATCAAGCTTCCTTGGTATGTACATCCGGAAAGAAATGAGGATTGGAGAAAACGACAAGATGAATTACTAGGTGATCCTAGATTAGCAGCCCAAGAGTGTGACTGTGACTTTAGTACATCTGGTGAAACCGTTTTTTATCCTGAATGGATTGAATTTGTTAAAGAAACAACAATCAAAGATCCTTTAGAAAGAAGAGGAACAGACCAAAATCTTTGGATATGGGAACCAGCGGATTATAGTAGAGACTATATGATAGTAGCTGATGTAGCTAGAGGTGATGGTAAAGACTCTTCTGCTTGTCATGTAATTGATATCCAAACTAATACACAAGTTGCTGAATATAAAGGACAATTACCACCTAAAGAATATGGTTATTTCCTTACAGGCTTAGCTACTGAATATAATAATGCACTGTTAGTTGTAGAAAATGCCTCAATTGGTTGGGCTACACTTGATGCTATTATTGAAAGAGGATATAGAAACTTATACCACTCACCAAAATCAGATCAATTAACAGCAGAATCTTATTTAAAAGTATTTGAAGGTAATTCAGATATGACTCCTGGATTTACAATGTCTTTAAGAACACGACCTTTAGTTGTAAATAAATTTAGAGAATATGTTGGTGATAGATCAGTAACAATTCGTTCAAAACGTTTGTTAGAAGAAATGAAAGTGTTTATTTGGAGAAATGGACGCCCAGAAGCACAATCAGGATATAATGATGATTTAGTTATGTCCTTTGGAATAGGTATGTTTTTAAGGGATACATCATTAAAATTTCAACAACATTCTCAAGACATGACTCGAGCTGCCCTTGGAAATATGAGTAAGACTACTTATATTGGTGGATATAATAACAATCAAGTAAAAAACCCATATTCTATCCAAACAGATCATGGATCTGAGGACATTAGATGGTTACTATAATATTTATAAAATATGGCAGATACTAGCTTATTCACCCGACTGCAACGACTATTTTCAACTGATGTAATCATTCGAAATCAGGGTGGCAATGAATTAAAAGTAATGGATGTTGATTCAATTCAACGTTCAGGAGATATAGCGACAAATTCTTTAATAGATAGATATAATCGTTTATATTCCCCTTCTTCTACATCTCTTTTAGGAGCCCAATTAAACGTTAACTGGCAATACCTTAGAACCATGATCTATTCAGATTATGATAATATGGACTATGATGCTATTGTTGCTTCTGCTCTTGACATTATTTCAGATGAATCTACATTAAAAAATGATATGGGAGAAGTACTTCATATTAAATCAAGTGACGAAGATATCCAACAGATTCTTTATAACTTATTTTATGATGTATTAAACATTGAATTTAATTTATGGTCTTGGATTCGCCAAATGTGTAAATATGGAGACTTTTTCTTAAAGTTAGAAATTGCTGAAAAATTTGGTGTTTATAATGTAATTCCTTACACTGCTTTTCATATTGAAAGACAAGAAAATTATGATGAAGAACATCCAAACGCTGTAAGATTTAAATACTCACCAGAAGGTATTTATGCTGGTGGTTCAGGATATTATGGTTCACCTAATTTAGGAACTTATGATAATGAGCCTGGTATTTATTTTGACAACTATGAAATGGCTCACTTTAGATTGTTAACTGATGTTAACTATCTTCCTTATGGTCGTTCATATTTAGAACCAGCTCGTCGTATCTTTAAACAATACGTATTAATGGAAGACGCTATGTTAATTCATAGAATCTCTCGTTCCCCAGACCGTCGTATATTCTATATTAATGTTGGTTCTATTCCACCAAATGAAGTAGAAAATTTCATGCAGAAAACTATTTCTACAATGAAACGTACTCCATTAATGGATAATAAAACTGGTGATTATAATTTAAAATACAACCAACAGAATTTATTAGAAGATTTCTATATTCCAATTCGTGGTAATGATCAATCAACTAAAATTGAAACAACACCTGGTTTACAATATGATGGTATAGCAGATGTTACTTACTTAAGAGATAAATTATTCGCTGCCCTTAAAGTGCCTAAAGCATTTATGGGCTACGAAAAAGATTTAACTGGTAAAGCAACACTAGCAGCTGAAGATATTCGTTTTGCTCGTACAATTAACCGTATTCAACGTATTGTATTATCTGAGTTGTATAAAATTGCTTTAGTACATTTATATTCACAAGGATATACAGGTGAACAATTAACCAATTTTGAATTAGATTTAACTACTCCATCAATCATTTATGATCAGGAAAAAATTGCTTTGTTAACTCAAAAGGTAGATTTAGCTCAAAAGATTATGGAAACTAAATTGTTACCAACAGATTGGGTTTATGAAAATATTTTCCACTTATCTGAAGATCAATATGATGAATATAGAGACTTAATTGTTGAAGATCAAAAACGTGCCTTTAGAAACACTCAAATATCCGGAGAAGGTAATGATCCTAAAATGACAGGTAAATCATATGGCACACCACATGACTTAGCTTCATTATATGGTAAAGGCAGAATGTATTCTGATCCAGAAAATGTACCTACAGGATATGGAGAAGATATTAAATTAGGTCGTCCAGTTGAAGAACCAACCAATAGAAATAAACAAAGTAGTCCTTTTGGTAAAGATAGATTAGGCGCTAAAGGGCTTCATGATAAAGACAATGAAAATGAAAATGGTGCTTTAAGAAATAATTTTAAAGGAGATTCACCATTAGCTTTAGAAGCAAAACAAATTTACCTTAAAAACAAAAGTTTAATTGAAGGTTTATTTAAAGATAAAAACAATGATGGAGATTCACTTCTTGATGAATCTAAGTTAAAGAAGTAAAAATCCTTATATATTTATAACAAAACCTCAAGAATGAATATTAAACATTCTAAGTATAAGAATACTGGCCTTTTATTTGAGCTTTTAGTAAGACAAATTACCGCTGACACTTTATCTGGTAAGGATTCTAAGGCAGCTGGTATTCTAAAAAAATACTTTGTAAAAACCGAATTAGGAAGAGAGTACAAATTATATGAAACTCTTTCCAAACATAAGAATATCACTGAAGGCAAAGCCGAAATTATTATTAATACCGTTGTTGAATCTTCTAAAGACCTTAATAGAGGTGCTTTAAAAAGACAAAAGTATAATTTAATTAGTGAAATTCAAAAGCATTATAATTTAGAAGAATTTTTCAAAACTAAATTACCTAACTATAAAGTATTTGCTTCTTTATATACCTTATTAGAAATTTATAATAGCGAAAACCTATCTAACCCAGATCAAATTATAGATAACAAAATGTCTCTTTTAGAGCATTTAACCTCTAAAAACATTACTAAAGAAAAAGTAGAAGATGATTTGTTAGAAGAGTTTAAATCATATGATAAGGATTTAAGAATTTTAACTTACAAAGTAATGTTAGAAAAATTCAATGGTAAATATGAAGCATTGAATGATAATCAAAAAGTGGTTTTAAAAGAATTCATCAACTCAGTTGATTCAACTCCAAAATTAAGAGAATTTTACAACGGTAAAGTTGGGGAAATTAAAGAAGAAATAAATAAATTATCTAAAAAAGTCACTGATAAAGCTGTTCAGATTAAATTAAATGAAGTAGCTAACTTACTTTCTCCATTAAATAAAACAGCCAATGTTGGTAATAATGATTTAGTTAATTTGTTACAATACTTTGAATTGTTAGAAGAATTAACTAAAGTACATGGCTAATTACAAGTATAAATTAAAAGAAGCGGATGATGTAATCAAACCTAAAGACGTTGATCCTGAATTATTAGATAGGATTGAAAGACGTTATGGTAAAATTGATTATAAAAATGACTTCTTTAATGATACTTTAAGTACTTACTTTAAAACAGTTGATGTTGATGATGAAACAGGTCAAATAAATCATCAAATTATAAAATTAGCTAATTTTGGAGATGCTTTAAGAGAAATGTCAGAGGCGGTTAAAGCATTAACTGACTTATCTAAAACAGCAGATGGTAAAGCAGATCCTACTTTAGCAGTATTAGCTCAAGATGCTAGAAATGTATTTAATAAATTTAGAACTCATATTAGAAAAGAGTATCCTGAACAGTATGTTCAAATTAAAAATTTATTAGATGAAATGTCTACTTTAGGCTCCACTTCATTTTTTACTTCAGGAGGTGAAGGTGAAAACCATAATGGTCCTTCTCCTAGAAAATCAACTTATGGAGCTTATACACAAGCAGGATTTAAAAAAGTAAATGAAGGTCCAGGAGCAACTATGGGTCCTGGTCCAAAAGCAGGTCCTGAAGGTGTTATTAAAAATAAATACATAACTGATTTTAAATATAAATTAGTTAATAAAAATAAATTAAATAAGGCAGCTAAAGGTATTGAAGTTAAAAAACTTTGGGAAGATACAGATGTTGAATCTTATTTACAAGATGCTAATATAAACAAATCATCAAACCAAAAATGGGTTGGAGGTAGATTATTAGCATTTGATGAAATAGAAAGAAAGTTAAATGAATTAATTCCTTTAATGCAACAAGCAAAACATGAAACAATGGATTACTACAAACAAAATCCAGATTCATTTAATGTTGTATATGGAACAGATTTAGCTAAAGAATATTTAGACGACGTAATAGAATTATTTAAAAAATAATGGCTACAGTAAATATATCAACTACATCTAGTAATACTTTAGTGACTACAACTGTTAGTTCTGGTACTACTTTAGATTTTGTTATTAATAACCCTTCTCCCGCTACAAGTTATTTCACATTAGAAACTATACCTAATAGTTCTAGTTTATATGATACAAGTTCTCCAAAAAATACCTCAGGTTCATTTACTTTAGACTCTGGACAGTATAGTTTAATACAAAGTGACTATATAGCTTCTGTTATAGTAGACCCAGGAAATACAACTTTAACTTTTGAACCAGCAGCAGATATTCCAGCAAACACATTAAGATTAAGGGGAGTAGGATATGGCCCACAAGAAACAATATCTATCTAAAAAAACATAATATTTATTAACATATGGCAACCTTACAAGAACAATATAATTTAATTAAAGAAGGTAAAGGTGATAAACAACATTTTTTAAAACAAGCTAAATACTTGTTTCCTGAATACGTTACTTCTTTAAATGATTTTGATACTACTGTTCATATTTTGAAAAGTAAAAGTCTTTTATCTGAAGCAGCAGGTGGAGTAGTTACTTTAACTCCTGCTACACCAAACTGGTTTAAAACATTTAATGATAGCCTTAAAGAAGCTGTAGGTGTTAAAAATAAAAAAGAATATGGTGATCAAAACGAATTTGAAAAAATCGACAAAGATGTTCAAAAGACTTTAGACCACCAGTTTGATAATAAAAATAATAAAAATGTTGATAACGTTTATGGTCAGTCATTTTTAATGGGATATTATACAGAAATGAAAGATCCTAAAAATGCTAATAAAACTGTAGATGAATTGAAGCAAATTGTATTAAAAAATATGACTAAAGATGTTAATTATTATCATACAAAAGCTTCATTTGGTGTTAAAGATATTGGATATACTAATGATGTTGTTGGTGGTGGGGAACCTAAAGAACCTAAAGGAAAATATAAATCTTCTGGTTATGGAGATATGCCAAAACCAGTTAAAGAATCAATATATAGAAAATCTTTATTAGAATTATTATCTGAAGATGATATAGAAGAAAATGAAGATACAATTGAAGAAGGACCACTTGATCAACAAATTGCTGCTGCTGAAAAGAAAGTAGAAGATTTAGGAAAACAAAAAGCCGCTGCTGAATTAGCTTTAGCTAACATTAAGAAACAAGCCGCCGATAAAGAATCAGCTATCTAATGAAACAAGTACTCATCGAAACTATCCCTTTCCAGGTATCCCCTAAGCAATTACATGAGGGTATGAGAGCACCTTCTGGTAATCCAATTGTAGAAGGTCCTTTAGCTACCGCTGAAGTTAAAAACGGTAATGGTAGATGGTACGATAGAGAGTTATGGGAAAGAGAAATTAATAAATATCAAGAGATTATTAAAGAAAATAGAGCAACAGGTGAATTAGACCACCCTGAATCCTCTATTATATCCCTTAAAAACGTTTCTCATATTATAAGAGAATGCTGGTGGGACGGTAATAATGTAATGGGTAAAATAGAAATTTTACCAACCGTCTCCGGAAACATTTTAAAAGCACTTATTGATAACGGTGTTACAGTAGGTGTATCATCTCGTGGAATGGGTTCACTTAAGCAAGTAGGTGAAACATTAGAGGTACAAGACGATTTTGAATTACTTTGTTGGGATTTTGTTTCAACACCTTCTAATCCAGGTTCATATATGCATCTTGTTAAAGAAGGTAAAGAAGTACCAACATATCAATACGGTAAAGTTAACACATTACTTTCCGAAATTCTTTGCGCAAACGGTTCTTGCCCTATTCTTTAAACCCTTTGCGTTTTTTAAAAATACCGATATACGTATACCCGACAATATGCCATTAATATATGGCATCGAGATTTATAATATCTATTACGCTTCGACATTCGTCAATAATAAGCGTACTTCCAACACAATTTAATTGAGGAAAAAACTAAAAAAAAGTATGGCAAACAGAGACTTACTCAAAGAAGCCATTGCCGATGCTAAAGCTGTTAAGGAAACAGCCATCGCCAATGCAAAAGCTGCTTTAGAAGAAGCCTTCGCTCCACGTATGCAAGAATTGCTTAAAGCAAAACTAGCTGAAATGGATGAGGAAGACATTGAAGAAGCAGAAGAAATGAAAGAGGAAGAAATCGAGGAAACTTACGAAGTTGAAGAAGCTGATGACGCTGAAGGCTATGAAGGCCAAATGGGCAAGAAAGACTTAGGTGTTAAAGAAGCTGACGACGACGACGAAATGGACCTTGAAGAACTCCTTAGAGAACTAGATGAATTAGAAGAAGATGATTCAGTAATGGAGGGAGAAGATTTAATCAACGATCCTAAAACAGAAACCGCCCACGGAAACGTAGCTGAAGCTGATGAAGAAGAAGCTGACGAAGAAGAAGGTGAAGAAGAAGAAGGTGAAGAAGAAGAAATCGATCTTGAAAACATGGATGAAGATGATCTTAAGAAATTTATCGAAGATGTAATCGCTGACATGGTTGAAGCTGGTGAATTAGAAGCTGGTGAAGGCGCTGAAGGCGAAGAAGAAGATGAAGAAGAAGAAGGTGAAGAAGAAGAAATCATGGAACGTAAAAAGTACGGTGGAAACAAAGGCGACGAAAAACGTGACGACATGAAAAAGAAAAAAGAAGGTCATGGTCGTGGTCCAAAGAAAAAAGATTCCGCTGAAGCTGAAGGTGAAATTGATTACAAAAGAAAAATGAAAGAAAACAAAGAACCAGTAAACGAAATCGTAGGCGCAGCTCTTATAGCTGGCGGTATTGTTTCAGCCCTTGCTGCTTTTGGAGCTTGGAAAGCAAACGCTGATGAAAAGAAAGAAATTGCTGCTTTAGCTGCAAAGTATGAAAAAGAAGGAATGAAACCTGAAGTAGCTGCTGAAAAAGCTGTAGCATTTGTTAAAAAAGGTGGTCCTGATTACAAAGACGCTAAAGGCGGTTTTTCACCAGGAAGTAATCTTGAAGAAGAGTTAAATGAAGCTTATAACACCATTAAAACTATTAAGGAAGAATTAGCTGAGGTTAACTTATTCAACGCAAAACTTCTTTACACTAACAAAATCTTCAAATCTAAAAACTTGACCGAAGGTCAAAAGGTAAAAGTATTAGCTGCTTTTGATAAAGCTGCTAGTGTTAAAGAAGCTAAATTAGTATTTGATACTTTGAATGAAGGATTTAAATCTAAGAAAGCTCCTGTAAATGAATCATTAATCCATGGTGGTGCTTCTAAAGTAGCTGGTGTAGTTGCTAAAAAGCCAATTATGGAAGCTAATGATCAGGTTGCTAGATGGCAAAAATTAGCCGGTATTAAATAATTTAACAAAAACAAAAAATAAAAACAAAAATGTCACAAGTACAACAATTATTAGAGAGCGCTGCTGGTTCATGGAAGAACTTGCAAAGCGACGCTGCCAGATTAGCCGGGAAATGGGCTAGAACTGGCTTATTGGAAGGCTTAGACGAGGTTAACAAAAACAATATGTCTGTATTGTTGGAAAACCAAGCTAAGCAATTAGTAACTGAAGTCAATACTGTTTCTTCAAACTCTTACTTCACTTCAGGTGGAGAGGGTGAGAACTGGGCTGGTATTGCTCTTCCATTAGTACGTAAAGTATTCGGTACTATCGTAGCTAAAGAATTTGTTAGCGTTCAGCCAATGAACATGCCTTCAGGTCTTGTATTCTTCTTGGATTTCCAATATGGTAACACTAAGAATCCTTTCACTGCTGGTCAGTCATTGTACGGAACTAGAGACACTGCTTCTCAATTCCCATTCTCAACTCCAGCCGCTGCTGGTGGTTTATATGGTGGTCCAGAAGGTCGTTTCACTTACGCTACTAACCAATTCTCAGCTTCTGTTCCTTTCACAGGATCTATCGGAGGTGGTACTTTACCAACTATCGCTGCTGGAACTGGTTCTATCGTTACCGCTTCTTGGGCTGACTTGAATTTCGATTCAGATTATTCAGCTTCTGTAGTTGCTAACGGTATTTACAAAGTAACTGTAGCTACTGCTTCTGTATTAACTTCATTCGATCAGGATGCTGTTCGTGGTTTCGTAGTTTCAGGTTCAGCTGATGGTGGTGCTTTCGCTCCAGCTAACTTGTTATCTCAATTCACTACTTACAACTACACTGCTGGTACAGTTTCTTTCTACTACACAGCTTCTACTACAGCTACTTGCTCTGGTTCATTCACTGTATTCTATCAGAAGTCAACTTCCCAAGATGGATTGAATGTAACTTCAGGTAACAACGGTGGTTCTGGTTTAGTATCTGGTCGTGGTGATTTCGAAGCTGATGGTGCTTTCTCAGTACCTAACGCTGCTTCTGCTTCTCAAATCGTTATCCCTGAGATCAACGTTAAGATGCAGTCACAAGCTATCACTGCTAAGACTAAGAAATTGAAAGCTGTATGGACTCCTGAGTTCGCTCAAGACTTGTCAGCTTACCAAAACATCGATGCTGAAGCTGAATTGACTAACATTATGAGTGAGTACATTTCAATGGAAATTGATATGGAAATCTTGGATATGTTGATCGAAGATGCTGCTGCTGCTACTGAGTACTGGTCAGCTAATAACAACGAAGTTATTAACAACGCTGGAACTGCTTTCACTACAGCTGCTTCTCCATTCTACAACACTCAAGGTCAGTGGTTCCAAACTTTAGGAACTAAGATCCAGAAAGTATCTAACAAGATTCACCAATTAACTTTACGTGGTGGTGCAAACTTCTTAGTAACTTCTCCAACTATCGCTACTATCTTGGAATCAATCCCAGGATTTGCTTCTACAAACAACGGTGATGCTGCTCAAGAAGAGTATGCATTCGGTGTACAGAAAGTTGGTTCAGTTAACGGTCGTTACAAGGTTTACAAGAACCCATACATGACTGAAAACTTAATCTTAATGGGCTATAGAGGTTCACAATTCTTGGAAACTGGTGCTGTATTTGCTCCATACATTCCATTGATCATGACTCCATTGGTTTACGATCCTGATACCTTCACTCCTAGAAAAGGTCTCTTGACTCGTTACGCCAAGAAGATGTTACGTCCTGAATTCTATGGTAAGATTTACGTTAGTGGCTTGAACACTTTGTAATCTAATCCAAACGGATAAACATTAAAAGAGCCCCGCGAAAGCGGGGCTTTTTGTTTTTACTGTTATATTTATAATTATATGTTTAATATATTTGAGGAGTTAACTTGGCAACAATTTAGTAAATTACCTAAAATAGCTAAATTATCCCTTAATGAACAAATAACATATTATAACCAATATATATCAGATTTATCTATAGCGAGATTAAATTGGATAGATTATCAAAATAAAGGACCTCGTATTCCTACAATTCAAAATATTGGATTGTTAGCTCAAGAAGAGTTTGATCCTGTTGATAATGATTATTTTTTAATTCTTCAAGAAGATGGATCTGGAATTTTTGTAACAGCTTTAATATAACATGCCAAATTTACCAATATCAGGATTACCAACAGGTAATACTTTAGACGGAACTGAACTATTTGCTATGGTTCAAGATGGAGTAACAAAACAAACATCTTTAAATTCACTTTATACTAGTTTATCTAGTAATTATGGTTTATTTAATCAAACAGGTGATAGTACTCCTGTTTTAGGTAATGCCCCAACAGGTAGTTTAATAGATGGAGGTGCAGGTACCTTATCAGTTCCTGCTAATGGATTTAAAGTAGGAGATGCTTTTACAGCTAATTTTCATGGTAAATTAACTGCTGTACAAAACCACACTCTTGAAATCCATATTGAATCAGATGGTACAAATCTTGCAGACACAGGTGTTATTACTATGCCTAATGTCACTAATAAGGATTGGACATTAAATATAGATTTTTCAATTAATGCAATTGGAGCAGCTGGAGTAGCTGAAATTGCTTCTGCAGGTACATTTACTTTTAGAACAAATTCTGCTGGTGATGTTGTGACTGAAATTTTTAGTTCTGTCAATAATACTACCTTTGACACTACTATAGATAACACATTAGTAGTTAAGGCAATCTGGGCCAATTCAAACGCAAGTGATTCAATTTACTCTCGAATCTTTACTCTAAGAAAAACATACTAATTTGTTTTCACAATATTTATAATAAACAATAAGTTTAACTAATGTTCTTAAACAATGGCATCAAGACCACACACCGATGAGGTGCATAGACAACAACGAGTGATAAAAAATCCTATTAAATTCAAAATTCAATTAAACGAAGAACAAAAATTAGCTAAAGAAGAAATATTAAATAATACATTAACTCTTTTAGCAGGTTCCGCCGGTTCAGGTAAAACGTTATTAGCTGTTCAAGTGGCTTTAGATGGTCTCATAAGAAGACATTATGAGAAAATTATCATTACAAGACCAACAGTATCAAAAGAAGAAATTGGATTCTTACCAGGTGACTTAAGAGAAAAAATGGATCCTTGGATTCAACCTATCTATCAAAATATGTATGCTTTATATGATAAAGATAAAGTAGAAAAATTAATTGAAGATGGCAAAATAGAAATTGTACCTTTAGCATTTATGAGAGGTAGAACATTCTTAGATGCTTGTATTATTGTAGATGAGGCTCAAAACGTTACCCACGAGCAAATGGAAATGATAGCTACCCGTATTGGTTTACGAAGCAAAATGATTATTTGCGGAGATGACCACCAGGTAGACTTAAAAGCAAAACGTGATTCTGGTTTTAGATTCTTATACACAGCCGCTCGTAAAGTTAAAAATATGGCAGCAATTACTTTAAAACAAAATCATAGAGACCCGATTGTATCAGACTTGATAAATATTTATGAAGAAGCAGCAGAAAAAGGATTAACTTTAGGTACATCAGGAACTAACGGAACTTCAAAAAGATAGAACGTTCCCATATCCTTTTAATATTTATAACTAAAAGGTATGGCAACTTTTACTTCCCAAATATACGAAATTTTAAGTTTAAACGGAGACGATGTAGGATCTTCTGTAGTTAATACTATTACTAATGTTAATTATGTTGATAATAGAATCTTAAGTGTCCCATCAGGATCAGTAACAACTTTATTTTCATTTGATTCTGTACCGGGAGCCGGTACTTTTGTAACAAGTAGTGTAAAATATGTTAGAGTAACAAACAATTCTACTACAACTCCTATTCAATTAATTATATCTTCTTCAACAGAAGCTATGAGTTATTTAATAACTACTGGAAGTTCATATATGATGTCTTCAACCCAAATGACTGGAAGTACAAGTGGTTTATCTTTTGATAGTATTAAATCTGTAAAAGTAGAACCATCTGGAAGTTCTGCAAGTATAGAATATTACATAGTAACAACCTAATAAATTATGGCATCTACAGTAATTCCAATTTGGCCCGGCTCAGCATCCTTTGTTCAAGTATCTGCTTCTTATTATGGAACAGGTACGTGGCCACCTCCTACCCCATTTGGGTTTTATGACAATGATACCCAATTCCAAACCGATGCTAACAAAGTTTCTAACTTTTGTGCTTTGCACTTAGGTTATCCTATTGAAAACGTCGAATTACAAGATATTAACTTTTTTGCTGCTTTTGAAGAAGCAGTAACTGTATATGGAAATGAATTGTATGCTTTCCAATTAAGAGATAATTACTTATCTTTAGAAGGTGCTTCTGATAGAATTGATGTAAATAATTCTGTATTTACTCCTACAATGGCTTCTATTGTTAGATTATCTCAACAATATGGTGAAGAAGCAGGTGTTGGAGGTAATGTAACTTGGTATAAAGGTAGATTAACCCTAGTACCAGGCCAACAAAAGTATGATTTAGCAGCTTGGGCAGAAGCCGAAGGTATAACCGGAGGTATAGAAATTAAAAATGTTTGGTATCAACCACCACCCGCAGTTAATCAATTATATTCTACTTCTTTACTAACTGGACAAGGTGGTTTAGGAGGTGTTCCTGCTGCTGGTTTATATGGATTTGGATATGGATATGCTAATTATTTAATGATGCCTACAAGCTTTACTATGCAAAACATTCAAGCAATTGAAATGCAAAACCAAGTAATGCTTTCAAATTATACTTTTAACATTGTAGATAATGTACTATCAGTATTCCCTGTTCCAGGAACAGGATTTGCTGATGATGGAATTGATGGTGGAGCTAATTTATATTATGGTGAATATTTAATATTTGACTTTATTAAAATACAAGATAGAATTGATGCTGCTTTTGCAAACGGTACAAACAAAATTACCAATACATCAGATGCTCCTTATTTAAATCCAACTTATTCTAAAATTAATTCAATTGGTAGAAGCTGGATATTCGAGTACACTTTAGCTAAAGCTAAAGAAATGCTAGGCTTAACTCGTAACAAATACTCTCAAATTCCTATTCCAGGAGCTGAAGTAACACTAAATGGTGATTCTTTAGCTACACAAGGTATTACTGAACAAGAAACTTTAATTACAAGATTAAGAGAATATTTTGATCAAACTTCTCGCCAATCATTACTTGAAAGAAGAGCAGCGGAATCAGCAGCACGTGTACAAGAAATCAACCAGGTACCAATGACAATTTTTATAGGATAATATGGCACTATACGGACAAATGAGGGATATTAGTATGTTTCGATTCATGAATCGTGAATTGATGCATAATATTATTTCTCAACAAGTAGTATATTATAAATGTAATGTTGGTGAAACAGTAACTAATATGTATGGTGAAGCTTCACAAGGTAGAATATTTAATGAACCTTTACTTATATTCTCTTTAATTGATAGATCAGGACAAACATCACCAATTTTAGATGAACAGATAGGATTTAATTGGCCTATAACTTTTAGATTTCTAAGAGATGATTTAGTAGATGCTAATTTAGTTCCTGAAGTAGGAGATTTCATAATGTGGAGTAATGGATATTGGGAAATTGATAACACAGAAATTAATCAATTATTTGTAGGAAAAGATCCACAATATCCTTATTTAGATGATAATGATAATAACCCATACGAAACAGACCTAGGAGAATTCGGTTATAACGTATCAGTTATATGTTCTGCCCACTATGTACCAGCTGATAGAGTTGGTATAATAAATCAAAGATTATAATGCCAATAAACGGAAGAAAACCAATACCAGCAACCCAAAAAGAGTTAAGTATAGCTCAACATGTTCCTTCTTTTCCTCAAGAAGGCAATCCTAACTTATCGTTAGATACAAAAAATAGAGCGTTACAAACCTCATTTAAAGGTGATAACACAAAGCCCTTTAGTATAGGCATACAAGACATTGATGAGGCTATTTTCTATTATATGAGAAATGTTATTAAGCCTTTTACAGTTCAAAATGGCCAAAGAGTAGAGGTTCCTGTGTTATATGGAGATCCTGAAAAATGGAAATCCTATCAAAAAGATGGTTACTTAAGAGATTTAAAGGGTGCTTTAATGGCTCCTTTAATTATGTTTAAAAGAACAAACATTGAAAAAAATAGAAGCATCGCTAATAAATTAGATGCTAACTCACCTTACAATTATGGTGTATTTACTAAAAAATACAACCCTAAAGAAATATATGATAATTTTAAAGTATTAAATAACAGAGCACCATCTAAAACATATTATGCTGTAGTGATGCCTGATTATTTAACTGTCACTTACTCATTTATAGTTTTTACATACTATGTAGAACAACAAAATAAAATAATTGAAGCTATAGAATATGCTTCTGACTCATACTGGGGAGATCCAGAACGTTTTAAATTTAAAGCTATGATAAATTCTTTTGGTTTTCAAACAGAATTAGCAGAAAGTAGTGAACGAATTGTTAGAAGTACATTTGATTTAACATTAAACGGATATATAATACCAGATACAATTCAAAAAGACATGAACGCAACTAAAAAATACTCTGAAGGAGCAAAAGTAATATTTTCAATTGAAGCTACAAATAATCAAGATATTTTTGATGGAAATACAGAAGGTGGAAGAATTGTAACTGAAGATCCAAACGCTAAAAGAGCTTCAAATAGATCAACCTCAGTCGGATAAGGCCAATATTTATAGTAAACAATAATGGCTAAAGTTAGATTCCTTGATCAGGTACCAGTAGGGGTTTTCCAAGCGGATACAGCAGGAAGTGGTAATGGTACTATTGATATATATTATACTGGGTCACTAGTTAAATCTAGTGCTCCTTTTATTAATTTTACAGGCTCAGTTGATGCTTATACAGATATTATTTCTTCAACAGAAGGAGTAACAGTCTTTATATCAGGTTCAGGTATAGGTTTCCCATTTTCTGGTTCAGCAGTAATTACCGGCTCATTAGTAATCTCTGGTTCTTCCCAACCTATTATAATTCAAACTTTACCATATGAAGCTAGTCCTTCATATGTTGTAACTTATATACCTGCTACTGGAGAAGTAGAATATTCTGATATGCCTTCATCTGGAACATCAGGAACTTCAGGTAGTTCAGGAACATCTGGCTCATCAGGCTCAAGTGGAACTAGTGGTTCATCAGGAACTTCAGGTAGTTCTGGCTCTAGTGGAACTTCAGGTAGTTCCGGCTCTAGCGGAACTTCAGGTAGTTCTGGCTCTAGTGGAACCTCAGGTTCATCAGGAACCTCAGGCTCATCAGGAACCTCAGGCTCATCTGGTTCAAGTGGAAGTTCAGGCTCAAGTGGTACCTCTGGTTCAAGTGGAACTAGTGGTTCATCTGGAACTTCAGGTTCATCAGGATCTTCAGGTACATCTGGTTCTTCAGGATCAAGCGGAACTAGTGGCTCATCTGGCACTTCAGGTAGTTCAGGAACTAGCGGAAGTTCAGGTTCATCAGGTACCTCAGGTTCAAGTGGTTCTTCTGGTACTTCAGGTATAGATGGTACCTCTGGCTCATCAGGCTCAAGTGGTACATCAGGCTCATCTGGTACATCAGGCTCATCAGGAACTTCAGGTTCAAGCGGTTCATCAGGAACAAGCGGAAGCTCAGGCTCTAGTGGAACAAGTGGCTCTTCAGGAACCTCTGGTTCAAGCGGAACAAGTGGTTCATCAGGTTCATCTGGTACTTCAGGCAGTTCAGGCTCAAGCGGAACAAGCGGTTCTTCAGGAACATCTGGTTCAAGTGGCTCATCAGGAACAAGCGGAAGCTCAGGTTCAAGCGGAACAAGTGGTTCATCAGGTTCATCAGGTACTAGTGGTTCATCAGGATCGTCTGGCACTTCAGGTATAGATGGTACTTCTGGCTCATCAGGATCAAGTGGTACATCAGGCTCAAGTGGTTCAAGTGGAACATCAGGCTCATCAGGAACATCAGGTAGTTCTGGTACAAGTGGAAGTTCAGGAACAAGTGGCTCAAGCGGCTCATCTGGAACTTCAGGTAGTTCAGGCTCATCTGGTACTTCAGGTATAGACGGAACATCAGGTAGTTCTGGTACTAGCGGTTCATCAGGTTCTTCAGGAACTAGCGGAAGTTCAGGTAGTTCTGGCACTTCAGGTTCATCAGGCACTTCAGGTAGTTCTGGTACTTCAGGTTCAAGCGGTTCATCAGGAACAAGCGGAAGCTCAGGTAGTTCTGGAACTAGTGGTATAGATGGAACTTCTGGTTCATCTGGTACTTCTGGTTCATCAGGAACATCAGGTAGTTCAGGCTCATCTGGTACTTCTGGTTCATCTGGTTCATCAGGAACTAGTGGTTCATCTGGAACTTCTGGTTCTAGTGGAACTTCAGGCTCAAGCGGTTCATCAGGAACCTCAGGTAGTTCCGGTTCAAGTGGTACATCAGGCTCAAGCGGAACAAGTGGTTCATCAGGAACATCAGGCAGTTCCGGTTCAAGTGGCACATCAGGAAGTTCAGGCTCAAGCGGAACAAGCGGTTCTTCTGGCACTTCAGGCTCATCAGGTTCATCAGGCACTTCAGGTTCTTCAGGATCCTCTGGTACTTCAGGTTCTAGTGGCACTAGTGGTTCATCAGGAACATCAGGCTCATCAGGTTCAAGCGGTACATCAGGTTCAAGCGGATCTAGTGGTACATCAGGTTCATCAGGAACTTCAGGCTCATCAGGTACAAGTGGCTCTTCAGGCAGCTCAGGTACTTCAGGTATAAGTGGTGTAAATGGAACATCAGGTTCTAGTGGTACATCAGGCTCAAGTGGTTCATCAGGAACCTCTGGCTCAAGTGGTTCATCAGGAGAATCAGGCACTTCTGGTTCTTCAGGCTCAAGTGGTACATCAGGCTCAAGCGGCAGTTCAGGTACCTCAGGCATATCAGGTGTTAATGGTACTTCAGGTTCATCTGGTACCTCAGGTAGTTCTGGTTCATCAGGAACTAGTGGTTCAAGCGGAAGTTCAGGAGAATCAGGTACTTCTGGTTCTTCAGGATCAAGTGGAACATCTGGCTCAAGTGGTTCATCAGGAACATCTGGCTCAAGCGGCTCTTCAGGAACATCTGGTTCAAGCGGTACATCAGGCTCAAGCGGCTCATCTGGCACTTCAGGTTCCAGTGGAAGCTCAGGAACTTCAGGCTCATCAGGCTCATCAGGTACAAGCGGCTCTTCAGGCAGCTCTGGTACTTCAGGTATATCAGGTGTAAATGGTACATCTGGCTCAAGCGGAACAAGCGGTTCATCAGGAACTAGCGGTTCAAGTGGTTCTTCAGGAACATCTGGTAGCTCAGGTTCATCAGGTACAAGTGGTTCTTCAGGAACATCTGGCTCAAGCGGTTCATCAGGCACTTCAGGTAGCTCAGGTTCAAGTGGAACAAGTGGCTCTTCTGGAACTTCAGGTTCAAGCGGAACAAGCGGTTCATCAGGAACATCTGGTAGCTCAGGTTCATCAGGAACAAGTGGCTCATCTGGTTCAAGCGGAACAAGCGGTTCATCCGGTACTTCAGGTTCATCAGGTACATCAGGCTCAAGTGGTTCTTCAGGCACCTCAGGTAGTTCAGGCTCATCAGGTACAAGTGGCTCAAGCGGAACTTCAGGTTCAAGCGGTTCATCAGGAACAAGTGGTTCATCTGGTTCATCAGGAACAAGCGGAAGCTCAGGTATAAGTGGTGTTAATGGAACAAGTGGTTCATCTGGTACTTCAGGCTCCAGTGGAAGTTCAGGAGAATCAGGGACTAGTGGTTCATCAGGAACTTCAGGTAGTTCAGGTTCTTCAGGAACATCAGGCTCATCAGGAAGCAGTGGAACATCTGGATCATCAGGTACAAGTGGCTCTTCAGGAACATCTGGATCAAGTGGCTCAAGCGGAACAAGTGGTTCATCAGGATCATCAGGAACTAGTGGTAGCTCAGGCTCAAGCGGAACTTCAGGTTCAAGTGGAACAAGCGGTTCATCTGGTACTTCAGGTTCATCAGGTTCTTCTGGAACTTCTGGATCAAGTGGTTCTAGTGGAACCTCTGGCTCTTCAGGTACAAGTGGCTCAAGCGGAACTTCAGGATCAAGCGGAACAAGCGGATCAAGTGGTTCATCAGGTACTTCTGGCTCATCAGGAAGCAGTGGTACATCAGGTATAAGTGGTGTAAATGGTACTAGTGGTTCTAGTGGAACCTCTGGTTCATCAGGCACCTCAGGTAGTTCAGGTAGTTCAGGAGAATCAGGAACAAGTGGTTCATCAGGTTCTTCAGGAACATCTGGTTCATCAGGTTCTTCAGGAACATCTGGATCAAGCGGATCAAGCGGAACTTCAGGTTCTTCAGGAACATCAGGCTCATCTGGAACTTCAGGTTCTTCAGGCACAAGCGGTTCTTCAGGATCAAGTGGTACTTCAGGATCTAGTGGTTCAAGCGGAACAAGCGGTTCTTCTGGAACTTCAGGTTCTTCAGGAACATCTGGATCAAGCGGTTCATCAGGAACATCTGGTTCTTCAGGTTCTTCAGGTACTTCAGGTTCATCTGGAACATCTGGTTCTAGTGGTACTTCAGGTTCATCAGGCTCATCAGGTACTAGTGGTTCATCAGGATCATCAGGTACATCAGGTATAAGTGGTGTAAATGGAACAAGCGGTTCTTCTGGAACTTCAGGTTCATCAGGTACATCAGGAAGCTCTGGTTCATCAGGAACTAGTGGCTCAAGCGGTTCATCAGGAACATCAGGTTCTTCTGGTACATCAGGTAGCTCAGGCACAAGTGGCTCTTCAGGATCAAGCGGAACAAGCGGTTCATCTGGATCAAGCGGAACAAGCGGTTCTTCTGGAACTTCAGGTTCTTCAGGAACATCTGGTTCTAGTGGTACCTCAGGCAGCTCAGGCTCATCAGGTACATCAGGTTCATCAGGATCAAGCGGAACTTCTGGTTCAAGTGGAACTTCTGGAAGTTCAGGTACTTCTGGTTCTTCAGGTTCAAGTGGAACATCAGGTTCTTCAGGATCAAGCGGTACAAGCGGAAGTTCAGGTACATCCGGCTCATCTGGTACTAGTGGATCATCTGGTTCAAGTGGTACTTCAGGTATAAGCGGTGTTAATGGAACAAGTGGTTCAAGTGGAACTTCTGGTTCAAGTGGTACAAGCGGTTCATCTGGTACATCAGGCTCATCAGGCTCCTCAGGTACTTCAGGTTCTAGCGGATCAAGCGGAACTAGTGGTTCATCAGGCACTTCAGGATCAAGTGGTACATCAGGTAGCTCAGGTTCATCAGGTACAAGTGGCTCTTCAGGTTCTAGCGGAACTAGCGGGTCCAGTGGAACTAGTGGATCTAGTGGAACATCAGGCTCATCAGGTTCAAGTGGAACATCAGGCTCATCAGGTTCAAGTGGTACTTCAGGTTCAAGCGGAACAAGCGGTTCTTCAGGAACATCTGGTTCTTCAGGAACATCAGGATCAAGTGGTTCATCAGGTACAAGTGGTTCAAGTGGCTCATCAGGAACTTCAGGTTCTAGTGGTACTAGTGGATCATCTGGAACCTCAGGTTCATCTGGTTCATCTGGTACTTCAGGAAGCTCAGGTTCATCTGGAACATCAGGCTCATCTGGTTCATCTGGAACCTCTGGTTCATCTGGAACAAGTGGTAGTTCAGGAACTTCAGGCTCATCAGGCTCATCAGGTACAAGCGGCTCTTCAGGCTCATCAGGTACTTCAGGTATATCTGGTGTAAATGGTACATCAGGCTCTTCAGGAACTAGTGGTAGTTCAGGTACTTCAGGTTCATCAGGAACTAGTGGTAGTTCAGGTTCATCAGGTACTTCAGGCTCATCCGGTTCATCAGGAACATCTGGTTCATCAGGAACTTCAGGATCAAGCGGAACAAGCGGATCTAGTGGTACATCAGGTTCATCTGGATCCTCAGGAACTTCAGGTTCATCAGGTTCATCTGGAACATCTGGATCTAGTGGAACATCTGGATCATCAGGAACATCAGGCAGCTCAGGCTCATCTGGAACATCAGGCAGCTCAGGTTCATCAGGAACAAGCGGAAGCTCTGGAACATCAGGTTCTAGTGGAACAAGTGGCTCTAGCGGTTCTTCAGGAACAAGTGGCTCATCAGGTTCAAGCGGAACATCAGGTAGTTCTGGCACTTCAGGTTCATCAGGAACATCTGGATCAAGTGGTTCATCAGGTACAAGTGGTTCAAGTGGTTCTTCAGGAACAAGTGGTTCAAGCGGAACCTCAGGCTCATCAGGAACAAGTGGAAGCTCTGGAACATCAGGTTCTAGTGGTTCATCAGGTACAAGCGGCTCTTCAGGCAGCTCAGGTACTTCAGGTATAAGTGGTGTGAATGGAACTAGTGGTTCATCAGGAACAAGTGGTAGTTCAGGTACATCAGGTTCAAGTGGCTCATCAGGAACTTCAGGTAGTTCAGGCAGCTCAGGAACAAGTGGTTCTTCAGGTACTTCAGGTTCAAGCGGAACATCAGGCAGCTCAGGCTCAAGCGGAACATCAGGTTCATCTGGTTCATCTGGCACTTCAGGTAGTTCAGGTACTAGTGGTTCAAGCGGAACTTCAGGTTCAAGCGGAACTAGTGGTTCATCCGGTTCATCTGGTACTAGCGGTTCATCTGGTTCATCAGGAACTTCAGGCTCAAGTGGTACAAGTGGTTCATCTGGTACTTCAGGTTCATCAGGAAGTAGTGGTACTTCAGGTAGTTCAGGAAGCTCAGGCACAAGTGGTTCATCAGGTACTTCAGGTAGTTCAGGAACTTCAGGCAGCTCTGGTTCATCAGGAACTAGTGGTAGCTCAGGTTCAAGTGGTACTTCAGGTAGTTCTGGTACTTCAGGTTCAAGCGGAACCTCTGGTTCATCAGGCACAAGTGGTTCAAGTGGTTCTTCAGGAACAAGTGGTTCATCAGGCTCATCAGGTACAAGCGGCTCAAGTGGTAGTAGCGGTACTTCAGGTATAAGTGGTGTTAATGGAACAAGTGGTTCTTCAGGAACTTCAGGTTCTAGTGGTACATCAGGTTCAAGCGGAACTAGTGGTTCAAGCGGTTCATCAGGAACTTCAGGATCAAGTGGTTCATCTGGAACTAGTGGTTCAAGCGGAACAAGTGGTTCATCTGGAACATCAGGTTCTAGTGGAACATCTGGTTCATCAGGTTCAAGCGGAACTAGTGGTTCATCCGGTTCATCTGGAACTTCAGGAAGCTCAGGAACTTCAGGTTCAAGTGGTACTTCTGGTTCTTCTGGAAGTAGCGGAACATCTGGTTCATCAGGTTCATCTGGAACTAGCGGTTCTTCAGGAACTAGCGGTAGTTCAGGTTCTTCAGGAACATCAGGTAGCTCTGGTTCTTCAGGAACATCAGGTTCTAGTGGTTCATCTGGAACATCTGGCTCATCAGGTACTTCTGGCTCATCTGGAACATCCGGTTCTTCAGGATCAAGTGGTACTAGCGGTTCATCAGGCAGTTCAGGTACATCAGGTAGCTCAGGAACATCTGGCTCATCAGGAACATCTGGCTCATCAGGAACATCAGGTTCTTCAGGTTCATCAGGTACTAGCGGTTCTTCAGGATCATCTGGTACATCAGGTATAAGTGGTGTAAATGGAACTAGTGGTTCAAGCGGAACTTCAGGATCATCAGGTACAAGCGGCTCTTCAGGAAGCTCAGGAACATCTGGTTCATCTGGTTCATCAGGAACATCAGGTTCAAGCGGAACAAGTGGCTCATCAGGTACCTCAGGTAGTTCCGGTTCATCAGGAACTAGTGGTTCAAGTGGCTCTTCAGGAACAAGCGGTAGTTCAGGTACTAGTGGTTCATCAGGAACAAGTGGTAGTTCAGGAACATCAGGAAGTAGTGGCTCATCTGGTACTTCAGGTAGTAGTGGCTCATCAGGAACTTCTGGTTCATCAGGTACTAGTGGTTCATCTGGTACTTCAGGTTCAAGTGGTTCAAGTGGAACTTCTGGATCATCTGGTTCAAGTGGAACATCAGGCTCTTCTGGTACAAGTGGCTCTTCAGGTAGCTCAGGAACATCCGGTTCATCAGGCTCATCAGGAACAAGTGGCTCATCAGGTACTTCAGGTTCATCAGGTTCAAGTGGAACATCAGGTTCAAGTGGCTCATCAGGAACATCCGGTTCAAGTGGCACTTCAGGTTCTTCAGGAACTTCAGGTAGTTCAGGTTCTTCTGGAACAAGCGGAAGCTCAGGTTCATCAGGAACATCAGGTATAAGCGGTGTAAATGGAACTAGCGGTTCTTCAGGAACTAGCGGTAGTTCTGGAACATCAGGATCTAGCGGAACATCCGGTTCTTCAGGTTCTAGTGGTACATCAGGTTCAAGCGGTTCAAGTGGAACTAGTGGTTCAAGTGGCACTTCAGGTTCATCAGGAACAAGTGGCTCATCAGGTACTTCTGGTTCATCAGGAAGTAGTGGTACTTCAGGTAGCTCAGGTTCAAGTGGTACAAGCGGTTCATCTGGAACCTCAGGTAGCTCAGGTACTTCAGGTAGCTCAGGCTCTTCCGGAACAAGCGGAAGTTCAGGTTCAAGTGGAACATCAGGTAGTTCTGGTACTTCAGGTTCAAGTGGTTCTTCTGGTACATCAGGTAGTTCAGGCTCAAGTGGAACATCAGGCTCAAGCGGTTCATCAGGAACATCTGGTTCAAGCGGAACAAGTGGTTCAAGCGGAACTTCTGGATCTTCTGGTTCAAGTGGAACAAGCGGTTCTTCTGGTTCTTCTGGAACTAGCGGAAGCTCTGGGACAAGTGGCTCATCAGGAACTTCAGGTTCTTCAGGAACTTCTGGCTCATCAGGTTCATCAGGTACTAGTGGTTCAAGTGGATCAAGTGGTACTTCAGGTATAAGTGGTGTAAACGGAACATCAGGTTCTAGTGGTACATCAGGTTCAAGCGGAACAAGTGGATCAAGTGGTTCTTCAGGAACTTCAGGATCATCTGGTTCAAGCGGCACAAGCGGTTCAAGTGGAACTTCAGGTTCATCTGGAACATCAGGTTCTTCAGGTAGCTCAGGCACTTCTGGTTCATCAGGAAGTAGTGGTACTTCAGGCTCATCTGGTACTTCAGGTTCTAGTGGAACATCAGGTTCAAGCGGTTCATCAGGTACAAGCGGCTCTAGTGGTTCAAGTGGAACAAGCGGTTCAAGTGGAACAAGTGGTTCATCTGGTACTTCAGGCAGCTCAGGTACTTCAGGATCATCTGGCTCATCTGGAACAAGCGGTTCAAGTGGTTCATCTGGAACATCAGGCTCATCAGGAACAAGCGGTTCTTCTGGTACATCAGGTAGTTCAGGCTCGTCTGGCACCTCAGGTTCTTCAGGTTCAAGCGGAACTAGCGGTAGTTCAGGATCATCAGGAACTAGTGGTTCATCAGGAACAAGTGGTTCTTCAGGCACAAGTGGAAGCTCTGGAACATCAGGCTCAAGTGGTTCATCAGGTACAAGTGGTTCAAGTGGTAGCTCTGGTACCTCAGGTATATCAGGTGTTAATGGAACAAGTGGTTCAAGCGGAACTTCTGGTTCAAGCGGCACTTCAGGTTCTTCAGGAACATCAGGCTCAAGTGGTTTTTCAGGAACTTCAGGATCATCTGGTTCGAGTGGAACAAGTGGTTCTTCAGGTACATCAGGCTCATCTGGTACTTCAGGTTCATCAGGTAGTTCAGGTACTTCTGGTTCATCCGGAAGTAGTGGTACTTCAGGTTCTTCAGGAACATCAGGTTCAAGTGGAACTAGCGGCAGTTCAGGAACATCAGGTTCAAGTGGTTCAAGTGGAACAAGTGGTTCAAGTGGTTCATCAGGTACTTCTGGTTCATCAGGTACTAGTGGTTCTTCAGGAACATCAGGAAGCTCAGGTTCTTCAGGTACTTCAGGATCATCTGGCTCATCTGGAACAAGCGGTTCAAGTGGCACTTCAGGTTCATCAGGAACAAGTGGCTCATCAGGTACTTCTGGTTCATCTGGTTCAAGCGGAACTTCTGGATCAAGTGGTTCATCTGGAACATCAGGCTCTTCAGGAACATCAGGCTCAAGTGGAACATCAGGTTCTTCAGGTTCTTCTGGAACATCTGGTAGTTCAGGTTCATCGGGAACATCTGGAACTTCTGGTTCATCAGGTACATCAGGCTCTTCAGGATCAAGTGGTACATCAGGTAGCTCAGGATCATCAGGAACTAGCGGTTCATCAGGAACAAGCGGAAGCTCTGGAACTTCAGGTTCTAGTGGCTCATCAGGTACTTCTGGCTCATCAGGAAGCAGTGGTACCTCAGGTATAAGTGGTGTTAATGGAACTAGTGGTTCATCAGGAACAAGCGGTTCTTCAGGCACAAGTGGTAGTTCAGGTACTTCAGGTTCATCAGGCTCATCAGGAACTTCAGGTAGTTCAGGAAGCTCAGGAACAAGCGGTAGTTCAGGAACATCAGGTTCAAGTGGAACAAGTGGAAGCTCAGGTTCTAGTGGAACAAGCGGCTCATCTGGTTCCTCAGGTACATCAGGTGCTACAGGAGCAGCAGGTACAAGCGGTACATCAGGTTCTTCTGGAACTTCAGGCTCAAGTGGAACATCAGGAAGTTCAGGTTCATCTGGGACATCAGGAAGTTCAGGTTCATCTGGAACATCTGGATCATCAGGAACTTCAGGCTCTTCAGGTTCAAGTGGGACTAGTGGTAGTTCAGGATCATCAGGTACATCAGGCTCATCAGGAACAAGCGGCTCATCTGGAACATCAGGTTCTTCAGGCTCATCAGGTACTTCAGGTTCAAGTGGATCAAGTGGAACATCAGGTAACTCAGGTACTAGTGGTTCATCAGGAACTAGTGGTAGTTCAGGTACTTCAGGTTCATCCGGCTCATCAGGAACTTCAGGCTCATCAGGTTCATCAGGAACAAGTGGTTCATCTGGAACATCAGGTTCTTCAGGAACTAGCGGTTCATCAGGAACAAGCGGAAGCTCAGGTTCAAGTGGAACTAGTGGTTCGTCAGGTTCAAGTGGAACATCAGGTGCTACAGGAGCTGCTGGTACAAGTGGTACCTCAGGCTCAAGCGGAACAAGCGGAAGTTCAGGAACATCAGGTTCATCAGGAACTTCAGGTTCTAGTGGCTCATCTGGAACATCTGGATCATCTGGATCATCTGGTACTTCAGGTATAAGTGGTGTTAATGGTACTTCAGGTACATCAGGTGCTACAGGAGCAGCAGGTACAAGCGGTACATCAGGCTCTTCAGGAACATCAGGCTCTTCAGGAACATCAGGCTCATCTGGTTCAAGCGGAACTAGTGGTTCATCAGGTTCATCAGGAACATCAGGCGCTACTGGTTCTCCAGGAACACCTGGTACTTCAGGAACAAGCGGAAGTAGTGGAACATCAGGTTCTTCAGGAACAAGCGGCTCATCAGGATCAAGTGGAACAAGCGGTTCTTCAGGTTCAAGCGGAACATCTGGAGCAACTGGTTCCCCGGGTACTCCAGGTACTAGTGGTACTTCAGGGTCATCAGGAACAAGCGGAAGTTCAGGAACATCAGGTTCATCAGGATCAAGCGGAACAAGTGGCTCATCAGGAAGTTCAGGTACTTCAGGAGCAACTGGTTCTCCAGGCGCATCAGGTACCTCTGGTTCTTCAGGTACCTCTGGTTCAAGCGGAACAAGTGGCTCTTCAGGTTCTTCAGGAACTAGTGGAAGCTCAGGCTCTTCAGGTACATCAGGAGCTACTGGTTCTCCAGGTGCTTCAGGAACATCAGGTTCAAGCGGAACATCAGGTTCAAGCGGAACTTCAGGTTCAAGCGGAACTTCAGGTTCTTCAGGTTCTTCAGGAACTTCAGGCTCTTCAGGTTCAAGTGGTACAAGTGGAAGTTCAGGAGCTAGTGGTGCTTCAGGAACATCAGGTACATCTGGTACATCAGGCAGTTCAGGAACATCTGGGTCAAGTGGCTCAAGCGGAACAAGTGGCTCATCAGGTTCATCAGGAACCTCAGGAGCAACAGGTGCTGCAGGTGCAGCAGGTACTTCAGGAACAAGCGGTTCATCTGGTACTTCAGGAAGCTCAGGAACATCAGGTTCAAGCGGAAGTTCAGGAACTAGTGGTTCATCAGGATCAAGTGGTACTTCAGGAGCAACAGGTGCAACAGGAGCTGCTGGAACAAGTGGAACAAGTGGAAGCTCAGGAACATCAGGATCAAGTGGTTCATCTGGTACCTCAGGATCAAGTGGTTCATCTGGTACCTCAGGTGCTGCTGGAGCTAGTGGTACAAGTGGTTCATCAGGAACTAGCGGCTCATCAGGTACATCAGGTTCATCAGGTACAAGTGGTGCTGCTACTATATCTAACAATACAAACAATTATGTATTAACAGCTACTGGTACATCAACTATTAATGGTGAAGCTAATTTAACATTTGATGGATCCTATTTAAAAGTAGGAAGCGGAGCTTCAGCTAATGCT
>Ga0208161_1000351_pt1 | contig 26652 bp, 23 predicted proteins | sample CB_VirMetaG_3_FD_184538 | JGI IMG/M metagenome (GOLD analysis project Ga0208161, IMG submission 184538) | Freshwater to marine saline gradient viral communities from Chesapeake Bay - CB_1508_1S Viral MetaG (SPAdes) (version 4) | ecosystem: Environmental > Aquatic > Marine > Coastal | place: USA... | reverse complement strand
TGTCTCTGTGGAGAAACCGTGAGAGAATGACTGAATGTGGGGGACGAATAACATACCATTCAATTCACCTACAATGGATATGGCACAGGAGTCAGCACCTTTACCAGCAGGGTCAATACCAGCAACCATTATTTGATAGTCCTGTATATTGGGATCAACATACATTGGAGAATAGAATTTATCAGATGGTTGGGTAGACGGTGATGGGATATTGGCAAGGGTTGTATTAGACCAGAGTATCTTTGTTGGTGCTCCGTGTGGAGATACTGAATGTACAATAAGATCAGAGCATTTGAGTGGGAACCTGTTGGCATCTGACAGGGTGGTATCCAACTGCATCTGTAGTTGGAAGTTGGTGCTACCCATGATTCCTTCACGCTGTAGCAGAGTATCATTTGAATAATATTCTGGATAGGTTGGATCACCAATCTTTACATTTCCTCTGGCAAGATCATCAAGCAACATGGGTGCTAGGTTCTCTGCTTGGGAGGAGTCAGGATCAGGATATCTTGCTGTCCATTTACGAACAGGATAAGACCGCTCCAGACGCTTGTAGACGCTATCGAAGGATTGGGGTGTCCCGAGGAAGATGATGCTACCGTTGGGGTTTAGAACGGATTCTAGTTCGGTTGTACGCTGTTCTAGAAGTTCCCTTGCCTCTACGGTTGCAGAGTTCTGTGGAATCTCTATGTCATCACAGATAATGATGTCTGCGTGAGAACCAGTAATCATGCTCTTGATACCATAGGCAGCAACGGATGGGTTCTTGTCAGGGGTTGTCCTGCATCCGACATCGAACCTATCAGCACCGTCACGATCCTCTGGATTGGGTACGAGATGTGCTAGGAAGTCAATGCTGTCAATAATCTTTCTGGACAGACGGATGAATTCCCTAGCACGGTTCTGCACTGCGGAGATACAGATGATGGTTGTATCTGGATTACGATACAGACACCATACTGCATATGCAGCAGTGATATATGATTTACCCGCACCACGCATCGCAGATATCATCAATCTCTTCTGGTCACTCTGTAGATAATCTGCAATGTCGTATTGAACTCGGGAAGGTTCGGGTAAATGCAAATGCTCCCAGACAACGAATAGAAAGTTCTTGAAGTTATCTCTAATAAGGATTTCGTAGGATTCGTTGTCTTCGTTCAGCATGTTATGCTCCTAAGATGACTGTTGATGTCATTGTACTTTTACTATTTACTCCAGTGGCATCAAGGGTTGCCTTGATCTGTGTGAACTTGTCTAGACGAAATACATCACTGCCATTGGAAGAGAATGTGGCAAGTTCAACCCATGGGTGTACTTCAGTCATTCTACCATAGATGATGACTCCACCGAGTCCACTGGTATTGTTATGCGCCCACTGAACTATTGGTTTCCATGTATATGGGAATTGATTCAGAGTGATGACAGAGGAATCTAGAGTGGTTCCACCTGTGATACTTTTATTTAGAAATATTGTCTTGGATAGCATGGATCATCTCCCCACCCATGCTGAGACATATCTTGTTGCACCAGTGCTGTTGACAAACTTGAAACGAACATATGGCAGGAATTCTGTGGTTTGTGCAAGCACATTACTTGATGCAGAATGGGATGCCAGTTCGACCCATGCGGCATCAGGGGTCATTCGACCTTCGATGGCGACGGTGGTAATGGTTTGAAGAACTCCACCAACGGTTGCGAATGAATTGAATTGATAGGATAGGAAATCCTCAAAGGGTGCTGTCTCGACAAGAATGACATCCGAATAGACGGTTGCGCCATTGTTTACTTGTAAATCTTTTGCTGCTTGGTATACTTTCATGGTTTACTCCTTATATCTTTACCCAAGATGTCTTTGTACCTATACCGCTAAAGCAGGTGAGTCCTACATTGATCTGGGGTACAGGGACGGTTGTTACTAAGATGTCGGTTGAATTGGTTCCAATGACTAGAGGGATTGCATCAGGATGCATCCTTCCGCTGACTGTCCAACTGTCAAGTGAAGCGGAAACAAGCGAATCCCACTGTGCATAGAATCTGTAAGCAAATGGATTGCCAGTTACAGGTATCCAACCAGTATTGACCTGTACTCCTATGGAGGTTGCTGTAAGTTTGCATGTATAAATCATAGTGCTGGTCCTATCGAAATGTTTACATTGACTGCTCCACCTGTTGAGTTGTCTATCTCAAACTGGTAGAAGGGACAGACCTGATCTACCTGAATGGCAGGACTAAATGTATTATTGTTCATGGCATACCATTCGGCATCCTCATGCAATCTGCCAAGAACGGAAATGAGTGGATATGACCCACTCCATCCAGCATCGCACTGTGCATAGAATATCTCACCCTGCTTGATGACAGGGGTGGGATGGAAACCAATGTCTCCTGTGTTGGTTGTTGTGAGCGCAGGATGCGGAGTGTAGGCAAGGGTAACTGTTTTCATCCTGTCTTCCTTTCACCCGTTGGGAATGGTAGTAGTTTGGCAATATGTTCCTTCTTGCTGTTGGGGACTTCAAGAGCATTGGCATTGTTGTCCTGAAGGAACCGTAGAGCGCACTGAACCCATCCTGCTGTGTTTCGCTCAGGATCGGAGAGAGCGTCCATGATGCAATCAGCAGTCATGTCCCACATGTCTTTGAGTTTCTGTTCTTTATTAGTCATTTTATTTCTCCCACTTTATTGTTTTCTCTAGATGGGAAACCCTGTTGTCAATCTTCTCCAAGTCCTTTTCGATATGCTCTATACGGGTGATCGTTGCTTGAAGAAGGGTCTTGATCTCAACCAAGGTCTTGTCCATTGTGTTCATGCGTTCAGTTATCTTTGTTGTAGTCCATATGATTGATGAAATTATTGAAGCGCATATACCGATTGAGGATATGATGAATTGTAATGTGGATATTTCTATCATGACTGCATATCCTCAAATGCTGTGATGCGTAGGGAGAATCCAGTATTCCAGTTTGCCAATCCATACGAAAACAGAGTAACGGTGGTGTCTATGTATGCAGTGCTCTGTGTGTTGGTAAACTGAATCTGATGCACCACAACCTCTGTTCCACTGGTATTGCGGTCGGCAGAGAACTGTGATGTCTGGTATCCACCACCACCATTGTCTCCGATATAGACGATCTGTGAGTATCGGTTTGTCGTATCATCGGTCTTTGTTCCGTTGTAGGATCGCAGGTTTACCCATCCAGCAGCAATGGTGGTTGCACTGTTCTGGTTTGCTGAGTTATTGTTCAGATACTCAATGTATACCTGACCAACGACAAATGGGATGCTGGAGAATGTGATGTCTCCAGTGGTCGAACTTGTATTGACGCAAGCAGTGTACATCTGTGGTCCACCGCTACCACCAACAGGTGCTTGCCATACAACTCCTCCTGCGGTCTTTGTAAGTACATCTCCATTGGAAGCACCAGTGGTATCAATAACGGATGCGTCCAAGGAATCTATCAAATCTTTTGTTACTTTAGTAAGTGCCATGTATATCTCCTAAGGTAGTAAATCCTCAAACGCAGTGACTCTGAGCGAGAATGTTGTCTTCCAATTCTGAACAGTGACAGAACCAAAAGCAGTTGGATATGCTCCAGTTGCAAGGGTTTGGAAGTACGGTCTTTCAACCTGTACCGAAGTTCCATTCGTTCCTCTGCTAACTCGGAACACGATTGTATTTGCCAATGCTCCACCACTCTCGTTGGCATATAGCATCTGCGAGAATCTTCCTGAAACGGTTGCTGTTTTGACTCCAGTGAAGGATCGTAGATTTACCCATCCCCCAAGGACTGCATGACCAGTATTATTATTTGCTGAAGTGGCATTGATGTATTCAATATATGCAAGACCTACTATAAAAGGAAATCCAGAGAAATTATAAGTTGAAGTTGATAAAGTTGTGCCATTTATCAGTGTTGACATCTGCATACCGACAGCAGCAACTTGAGGATTCCATACAGGAACTCCACCGCCATCAATAGTCAGTATATCTCCATCGGATGCTCCAGTGATATCAAAGATACTCGCATCTACGGATTCGATAATGTCTTGAGTTATCTTTGTCAATGCCATTATGAATCTCCTACTGTGCCACACATAAGGACATTACCACCACCAACAAAGTAGTATGGTATTGTGAATGTATTATCCTGTATGGTGAATGTAAATGTGATTACATTGTTATTAGCACCGCTTCTGGTGAAAGATGCGGTTGCAGCAATTCCTTCTGCCGCATCAGAAGAATTCAACATAGAGAAGTGGTAAAGATCACCAGCACTGGAGTTTGGGAATGAACTGGTGAGAACTATGGTTCCGCTTATCCAGCGACGATCACCACCACCGCCACCTACCCTGTTCATTGGAATTCTGAAATGTACACATCCAAGATTCGTAAGGTTGGTAAATGTTCCAGAGACATTGACGCTATTGTACAATGAACCAGAGACAGGAGAACCAGAACCACTACATGCTGGTTGAATGGTTTGTGAATATACTTTAGCATCAACATACGACTTGCTTGCAGCATCGGTTGCCGCTGTTGGTGTGGCAAGGTTGGTAATCTTCTGTGAGTTTAGAGATACCGAAGCAGTGGGTGCTGCCATCTGATCTAGACGACTTGTACGAACCTGTGTATCGAAATCGGAGACACTAGATGAAGTGATCTGTGAGAACGATGCTCCACCAGAACCATCTGCCTTCAACACCTTCTCGGAGGATGCAGCACCGCTACCGATCTTGCTTTCGGTCACGCACTGTGGTTGTAGATTCGCTGTCTCAATGGAACTGTCTGTGAGAACACCAGCAACGGTTCCCTGAACCCAGAAGATATCTATATTACTAGAACCAGCAGGAGGAGATGAGAATACAATGTTTCCCGCAGATATGTTGTAGGCAGACCCTGGTTTCTGACGAACACCCTGAATGAATACCTCTATGTCTTCTGAATCCGTGATGGTGGCAATGGCAGCATTGAGTGCAAAGGTAAAGGTAGTTCCGTCACCAGTGAGTGACTGATATCCATATCCACCTAGAGATGCAGGGGATGCACCAGCGGTAGCAGCAGCAAGTTGTGCCACGGTAACGGCATCATCGCTGTCAACACCAGCAGAGAGATTACCAATCTGTCTTGACTGTGCATTCCATTTGCCGTCAATACCAACGATCATAGCGTCCGTCTGTAGGTCTTTTGCTTCCTGTACTAGAAAGAAAAGTTGTGTGGCATCTGTGTTCAGAATCTGTGCAGTGATATTGGTTGCATCGGTATAGTTGATATACCTTGCAGTATCCTGTGTGAATCTGGCAATGCGGACGAGATCGGATGAATATACAGCGGTATTGAGGATGATCTTTCCGTTTGGAATGTCAACCGTGTAGTCCGTTGTGATTGTCTTCTGTGTTCCGTTGACAAAGACCCTGAGTTGTGATTCAATGGGAACTAGCGTATCTGAAAGCAAACTGAGCGATGAGTAGAAGAAATCAGTTTGTCCACCTGCTGTTCCGTAACTTTCAATGTACGATAGTGCCATAGTGGTTTCCTTATATTAGTTATGGTAAGAGAAATACTTCAAGTGTTATTTCTTGTCAAACTTTCTTGCACGGGGATCGGGTGAATAAGCAGGATATCCAAGCATTCTCAAGGCAAGTTGTGTCTGCCATGTTCTATATCCTGGGACCATTGAGTATACTCTTCCATTTGGAACTCCAAAGAATTCCCTTTCCTTGTTGCGGTATGGATTGTCAAGAGTAAGTTCCTGAATGAATTTGTATCCATCCGTATATGGTTTGAAATCCCAAGGATAGAATGAAGGAAGATATACATTGTTCATGTTGGGAGCGGGTGCAACGAAATCATTTGTTCGTAGGTCTGTATTCATTCTTTCATTTAGCATTCCTACCGCCCAATCGGTTCCTTGGTAGATTCTTTCGTGGGTATTGGTGATGATCTTGTCACGAACCTGTCGTCCTCCTGTTGTATCCATTGCAAGAGGATTGACAACCGAGTTGAGCATGAAGGACTGAACTCCACCGACAATAGGTACACGGGAGAATGTTTCGTAGATTACAAGTTCTGGATTCTCACGGTATCTGGCAGCAATCTCATCCTTTGCTTGCTCCATTGTCTTATCACCTCTTGCGCTGCCTTCAATCATTCGACGGACATTGCTGTAGACCATTTCTCCGATAATCACTGGCACAAGCATACTTACCCATTTGGCAATGGTGGAATCATTTGCACCACGGAGAATGGTCTGATGCTGGAAACCTCTTGCGTAGTTGGAGAACTGGAACAACCATCTCTGAATAAGATTGGCATTGGGATTGGAACCAATGGTTGTTGCTGTGTTCAATGCGGTGTTTGCTTCTTCATCTAGGAAGGCAGACAACTTGGCAGCAATCTCATCTCTGCGTGAAGTGGTTCCAGATGTCTGAGAGATTCTTTCCAGTTCATCTAGAAGTTCTGGAAGACGGTATGGATTTCTACCACCACCGCTAATTTCCACTCCAGCGATTCTTCTGACTGGAGGAACAACATTGTTTCTTCTCATTGCTGTTCTCATCAATTCAAGATCAGCGATATCAAGAAGACCATGGTGATTCATGCGGACAACAAAGTCCCATTCCAACTTATGCTTCTTTGCCAATCTCTTGAAAGCAGCAAGACGCTCACTGAAATTCTGAATCTGATCGAAATTGGAAGCAGCAAACTCTCTGGAGAAGTTGATGAGTCGGTCAATATTATTTACAATCTGACGCTTACCTTTTCTCACTGCCATGTCTCTGCCGATAGCAAGGAATGTTTGTTGACCACCAAGACGGGAGTTGGTGTTTGCCAATGATTCGGTAAGGTTGACGGCAGCATCAGTTACTCTTGCAGCACCTGTTTCCAGCGCATTACCGCCTCTCTGTGCCACGCTGACGGCAGCACCAGCGGTATCCACCTGTGTACCTGTAAGGATGTCATAGGTTCTCCTGATGGGTCGCATTGGGTTCACATTGACTCCTGTGATCTGACCAGTGACAGGAACCCTGTTCATCTGAACTCTTCCTGCATATGCTTCATTGTCAATACCAAGAGCGAATCTTTGTGTGTATTGCTCAAGCGCATATCCAAGATCGTCAAGGTCTGCTCTGTTTCTGATCGCAGAAATAAGATCAATTATACTATTGATTATTCCATTGCGACCAGCACTGAGGATCAATGCTTTTGGAATCTCTGCAATTGCTGTCTGTAGACCCCAGAATGCTCCTGTGTCTGCACGGATCATACCATTCTGTAGACGGAATGATGCTTCTCCCCAACCCTGTCGTGGGTTTGCTTCCAGTTGGAAACCAAGAGCGTGTGCCATTCTCTGCTCAAGAATATCCATTGTATCGTTGAGATTTCTCATGGCATTGCTCAAACCATCACGCTCTGCTTCTCTTGCCACATCCGTAAGATGTCTTCTTGCATGTTCTAGAATTTGGAACACAGAAAGATTTCCAAACTCTCTTGATATCTGTGCTTGCATTCTTAGGTTCAACCCATCGCTATTGGCATACTCAAGCACAAGTTCAGGGATTGATCTGATCTGATAAGGACGCATATCTGGTTCTGACAGTAGCATTGTAAGTACATCTTCCACTACAGGATCACGCCGTACTCCTGCCAATTCCAATCCATTGTTGAATCTCGCTCTTTGCGAGGACTGGAATCTTCTTGTTCTATCCATGCGATCTACAATGAATTCTTCTAGAGAAGCAATGTAGTCATCAAGGACTGTGGTTGTAGTTCTGTAGTTTTCAAGAGTGGCAATGAAATCATTTACACTTGTCATTCTCTGTACATCTACATCAGTCAGTTGATCCAAGAGAACACGCAATCCGAACATCTCTCTGGCACTGTCCAATCGCACATTGGGACTGAGTAGTGCTTGTAGATCGGCAACGGTTCTGGCATTGGCAATTGCGGTATCGAATACATTGAGATTGTTTGCTGCCAATGCTCTCTGTGCCAACGCAGTGTCCCAATACATTGCTCTTGCAACACCTCTAGACATGTCGAAACCTTGGAGATTGTTTCTTACATATCTTTGTAGATTATTTCTGATGGTGGTTCTTACAGCATTTCTATTGGTGAGAACTCTGCTCTGATTGAACATTACGGTATTATTGCGAATAATATTATCAATTTGTGCTGCTGTTAGATTGGTTCCATTCCTTGTCATAATTGCTGCTGCATCAGCACCGAACTCACCGAAGAATTCTAGAGTAAGGGTATACAGTTCTCTCTGTACCTGATTTGTGAGCAAACTTGGATCACCTTGCATCAGTGCATCTATTACCAAGTTATTATCTTCAATGGTAACACCAACAGTGGAGTGTAGTTCACGATATCTTGCAATCACTTTATTTGCTTGTCGAGCATTATTATTTCTGATCTGTTGTGCAGAGAAGAAGTTCAGGTCAATGATATTTCCAAAGTCACGCTTGAGGACATGTGGAGAATCAATCATATTGGCAAACATTAGAATCTGTTCCATGGCATTCATACCACGGTAGTTTCTGCGTGACTCACGGTTGAACCATAGACGGGATGCGGTTGATCCCTGTATATCCATGCTCTTTACCATCATCCATTCACCCAAACGAACAAGACCATCTCCAAGAACAGGAATCTGACGAAGTGCAGTTACAGCACCATTAGCAGCAGCGAATGACCACTCACCATTTCCTATTCCCTGATAGTTCATTATGTTATTGTATTGCGTTTGGTTCAATGTACCGCTATCAAATTCTGCTTTCAGTTTCGCTCTGAAATCCTTCATACTTGCATTTGCACCCTGAAGAAGATCGGCAACTTGCTGTACATCAATATCACCCATGTCATCAATAAGTTTGGGATTTAGATATCCAACTGGAGTATCTTTGACATATAGAACTGGAACATCACCTTCCATCTCAATGACTCCCCTGATTCTTGCAAGAATTTCCATCATTGAAATCTTTCCTGTTGCTCCCTTTGGAATACCTCTGGAGATTTCGGAAAGTACATCTATAACTCCAGCAATACTATTGCCTTCCTTTAGCATTTCTCTGTATTTGGTTGTTTCAATGACATCTCTTTTTTCCATTCGCACAGCAGCACCTAGACGGCGTGACAATCTTTCATTGGGATCATCCATGTCGATTGCTTGTCTGTCGTAATTAGTTTCCTTTTGCTTCACTGATACTTCTGCTGGTAACTCATCTGCATCCTCTCCTGACTTCAATCTTGCTGACCACTCTTCATCCGACAGAGAATCTAGTTCTCTATCTTTTGCAAGTCGTGCTGAATCATCTATTTCTAACTCTTCGGAAACTCTTTTCAGCACTGGAGCATCTGGTGTTCCAACATTGTTTCTGCTACGGAATGGTAGAGCACCATCAATCAATCTTGAATCGGTATTGAAGATGGTTGATCTGGTATTGAGAAGACCCAGTTGTTCTGCAATAATGCCGTTCTTCAACCTGACTCTGAGCAGATCGTTCTTCAACATTCTCTGCTTTACTGCTCTGTCAAGTGACTCGGCGTATGCGCTTTGGAACACTCCCTTTCCATACTTGGCATCTATGTCTTCCACTTCCTTGAGGAACTTTCCATATGCTCTGGTCAACTCTTCATCGTTTGAATTGATGAATGTCTCCCATCTCATATTGGGATGTCCATTTGTCAAATCAACTCCATTTGCCATGAAGTCGTCTTCGACTCTACCTACCCTTGCAATGACTTCCTTCATTGTTTCAATTGATTCACGCAACTGAACCATTCTTGCCTTGAATTCTGGATTGTCGATATTTCTTGTAAAGATTTCCAAGTCAACGATTCCACCCATACTTGCGTGTTCTTGTCTGATAATTCTTGTTGTATGGTAATCAACCTGCTTCTCGGCAAGATCAATAAGGTCATCAAATGTTTTGAATACCTTGTCTCTGTACTTTGTTCCTTGCTTCCAACTACCACGCTTGAATCCCTTGACTATATCTGGAGGTAGAGACAATCGACCCAAACTTCCTTCTGGCAATCCTTGCATCAACTCCGAGAGTATCAGCATAAGGTTTCCACCACCAGTTTTCACATATTTCAATTCTCTTTTTGCTACATCTGATAGTGTACCAACTGTCGCTGCTAGTTTCTCAACGATTGCTGCCTTACCCCTATCAAGCGCATCTCCTACTCTTACTAGCAAACTGTTTTCTTCTTTCAGCAGTTCTGCATAAACTTCTTTGGTTGATCTTCCTTGTTCTTTTGCTTTTTGTCTTGCTAACTTTAGAAGTTCATTCTGTTTCTCTTTCTCTGCCCTTTGCTTGATTATCTTTTCTCTTCTCTTTGATAGTAAACTTCTTTGTTCTGCATTGAGTGAATCAGGATCAAGGTAGTCAGTGACTTCAAGGAATAGGTCATCTCTTTTTCTTTTCAAATCTTGCAGCAACTGAACAAAGCGTTCTCTTCTTTTTGTAAAGTCCTCAAAAGGAATACCACTGGTGATCCTTACCTCATCAGCGAATACTCTTGCCTGTACCCTTATTTCCGCTATTGCACTCTTTAGTGATGCTACTGTAAGATTCTTTGGAGAATCCCTCAACATGGACATGAACTTCTGTAGACCTTCTCGATCAGGAGTGATACGATCTACATTATCAATTTGGTCAAGGATTTCATCAACAGTTTGGGTTGCGAACCCTTCCAACTCTTCTATCAGATCATCAAGTTCTTCCTTTATATCTCCCTCGAAAATACTTTTGATCTTGGCGGATCGTTGCATTGCTGGCATTGATTCTTCAAAAGGAGTTACAGTGAATACCTGACCCTTGATTTCCCAAGCATCTTCAAGAACATGATTGGTAACTTCTGTTTCTGTTGGTCTTTTACCATGTGGCATGAATTCATCATCAACAACTTTTGTAATTGTTTTCTTCTGTCCAACACCTTCAGAGATTTCCGATAGAACTCCTTCTACACTTCTACCTTGTCCGTGACGATCAGCAAGGAATCTCAAACCAGTTTCGTTTGTATCTGGTACTGCTGAAGGGAAGTGCTTCTTGATGACATTGAGTTCTTCAACTTCTGTCTTTGTGATAAAGTCATCAAGGAGTCGGAGGTCTTGCATTAGACCTTCTGGTTCACTTCCTCTTGACCACAACCATTCATGGAAATCAAACTCGTCAACTCCACTTCTGGAATCAAAGTAGTTGTAGAATCTCTGTGCTTGTTCTTCTGTGAATCCCATCTCCAACAGACGAGCAGTGCTACCATTGGTGGTATTATCTCCATTGCGTAGAGCAAGAAGTATATCACCTCTGTTACCCTTGAAGTCGATTACCTTTCTGCCATCCTTAGTGACTGCTCTTACTGCTTTTCCACTCTTCTCCAATTCCAATATATTTCTTCCAACATAATTGAAGAAGTCGATGGTTTCGTTTGTTTCGCCAATCAACTTGGAATCAATGATTCGTGCGATTTCAGATGCATCTGGTTTGTTTGACTTTATGATATTTCCTATGGCACGAAGTTCTGCTGGACTACGGAATCCTGCATTACGCAGATATACTGGGTCTTGAAGTTTCCTGTAGAGATCGCTTGTGACATCAAGACCAGCACGACGAAGTTCACGAAGGAACTGTCCGTGTTCAATGACATAGCGGGTGGCATGGTCGATTGCAAACTGATGTGGGATAGTACCCATGGTCTGTGCAACGCTCTCAATTGCTGCTTGTCTGCTGATCTGACGGAGGTTCATGTAGTATCCCATCCATCCACCTAGAAGACCGATTGTTCCACCAATGGCAATATCGTCAAGGGGATTGGTGTCTAGGACTGCGTTATCACCGAGCAGGATGCTTTGGTCTTGGTTGTATCCAAGGTGGTATGCGTATCCACTCAATGCACCGTCAAGAGCATTGAAAGCAAAGTTTGCCTTTGCAAGTCCTGTGGAGTGTGCCATCCACCATGTCTTTGCTGTATTGAGGGGTGTGCTCAACCAAGGTAGACGGGTTGCTAGGAATGTACTTCTTGCAGCAGCAGGAAGAAGAGTACCAGTACCAAGAGTTGCAATGGTTGTTGCAGTGGTGATGGGATCAACTGCCATGTAGTTTCCTACGGCAGATAGAACCTTTGTACCGATATACCCACCCCATGAACTGCTTGCATCATATTCTTCGATTCTTCTCTTGGACTCTGCGGAGTCAAGCATGAATGCAATCTTTGCGGAAAGATTATTAGCACTTACGGATGAACGAACCGTGTCTTCAAGAACAGTTTCACCGAAGTCCTGCATCAGTATCTGCTCTGACAGACCAATGCTACTCCTGAGTGACTTGACCCATGACTGAACCTGATCCTCGTTGGACATGTTTATGACCCAACTCTGATCTACTTCACTTCCTTGGAAATCACCAATGCTCCATTCATAGAACATACGGGAAGGAGTACGACCACCCAACCAGTATCCTGCTCCTCCTTCTGTCTGTGCATACAATCTACGATCTGTAAATGCAGAGAACCAGTTGTAGGAATCGGGTTGGTTGTAGGAAAGATTTCCATTGGAATCTCTCCATATGGGTGCTCTGCTTGGAAGAACATTTGCTTCCATCTTGGTCTGCTGTTCAGGAATATCAATAGTAGTGGTATCAATGGGTGCTGGTGTAAAAGTACGGCGACCCGTTTCAATCTTACTAGGACTGAGTTTTAGTTGGTCTTGTTCTATCATTTATACTCCTTAGAATGCAGGATTGATTCTTTCAATAGCATCTTTGTTCTTCTGTGCATTTAGATACTTCTGATATTCCCTATAGTTCACTCCCTTACCATTCTGAGTAAACTCAATACGGGTCAAATCTGGAAGAATAACAACAAACGGTACTGTGGAATCTGGAGTCATGAGATCACCTGTCATCAGATAGGCAACTCTTGTCTTTCCATCTCTGAGATTTACTTTATATCCAACAGAATCGCTGATCTTATCACCCAACCAATTCTTATAATCTTCGGTCTTCTTTATATCTTCAGGTGGGTTTACAGCATATGGATCGAATATCAAACCGACTCTTGGACCTCCGCTTTCTTCATTGACGACAACGGAGTATCCCATCTTTTTCATGGTGGCAACCGATGCTCTGACTGCTTCGTTATCTGAATATCCCTTCTGTCTGAATCCTTGGAACACAGCATTCATTCTGTTGTAGTCCTCGGTATCCATGCTGAAGTACGGATCATTGGAGATACCAGCATAGTCAAATCCAACTCTAGGAATGTCTTTATTGAATACCTCTTGGAAAGCAGATCGTAGTGATTCCAGTTGCTGACCAGTTCTTGTACCTGTGGAACGCATGGGTAGACCAGTTTGATAATTTATCTCTGGTTGTGGGACAAGATCAAGTGCTGTCTTTGCCCTGTTACCTGTTGCTGCTTTGAGTTCTGCATGTCTGCGGACAGCAAGGACATGTGCTTCCTTTAGGTAATCTTCAGGTGGTCTGTTTGTTCCAATGGACAATCCTTCCGCAATGACGATGGTATCGTACATTACTGGATTCTCCTGTGCCATTGCTATCTCTGAGGCAATAGTTCCAATGGATGCAAAGTTCACGGGGTTGCCATTGTTGTCAATGACCGTTCCTCTGCTTCGGACAAGAAGACCGAATCCTTCTTGTAGTTGAGCATCCGATGCTCCTTCTTCAAAGTAACTCTCTCCAAGATACTTTATCCAATCAGTAGGTACACTGTTGGATGCTGCTACTATTCTAGCAATTCTGTTTTCCTCAGACGATCTCTGGTAGCGATCCATCCTCTTATATCTCTTGTAGAACTGACTGGAATTGGTCTGTGCCACATCAGCAAGTTCCTGTTGAGTATATGTACTAGCAAGGGTTGGATTCTCGGCAATCTTCTTCTGTGATTCGGTCATGATGCGGTCAAGAAGGATTCTCTGACCGTAGAGGAATACCATGCGGTTTCCATATCCAACGGAAGAAGCATCCATATCTGCAACCTGATCGTTGTAATACTTCATGAGGATTCTTGCCATCTCATCTGGATTCTCAACTTCACCAACCATATTGCGGAAGTCGGGTGACTCTGCCACTTCTCTGGGAATCCTGAACTTGCGTCCACCAGCAACGGTGAGAGTGAACATATTCTCTTCACCCTGATCTGTTTCGACTGCTGCAAGTTCCTTGTCAATGATTCTCTTGAGTGGAACAAGGTGCTGTTCTCTTCCTGCAAGATCGCTTGCATTGGCAAGGACACCATTCCATTCCTGTATAGCAAGATTGGTCATGGCAAGATTTCTGTCAAACACATTGAGGTCTGTGTTTGTAGACATTGCCTCTTCCACCTCTTGTACCTGTTGGTCAATGAAGTATGTGTTGTCAATGGTCAATACATTACCAGCAACACCACCTGTCTTTTCATATGATTTCTGTTGACGAATCCACTCGTCTGAAAGTGATTCCAATTTCTTTGCAATACCTTCCATACCAGCAGTGATTCGTGTGGTTCCATCTGGCATTGTTTCATAAATGCCGTATCTCTGTGCAAGATCAAGAGCAGGATTTACATTGGGAGATGATTCATAGAGAGCGGTCTGGTCATTGTAAGCATCATTGCTTTGCGCTTCCATAATCATCTTTCTCATGACTCCATCCATCTCACGCTCTGCTCTACTCTTCAGAGCATTCATGACCTGTCTACCTCTTCCCTCTGGAATATCTCCTGTTGCCATTCCCTGTTCGATCAATTTCATCACGGTCAAAGCACCGACAACTGGATTCTTGATACCAGCATTGGTGGCAATAGAAGCAACAAGATTGCCTTCTAGATTTCTCTGCTGTGAAGAGGTGATGAATCCTGCTTGTTTGTCATCCTCCAACTGGTCAAAGAAGGAGAAGAGAGCGTCAAGTTTAGGCATTGTGTCCGCAGGATTATCCATGAGAGTCAGGGATATTTCTGCTGCTGCCATACCTCTCTGCTCTATACGAGCATATCTTCGTCTGTTATTTCTTTCACTGATAATACCTGTTCGGAATGTACTGGTTCTACCAAGGATAGCAGTGGATAGTTCGATTCTATCCTCATCAGTGAGCAGTTCCAACTTTGCTGGATTTGCGGTCTGAAGTAGATAGTCAACCGTGCGAATATGAAGTTGATCCTCGGGAATATCTCCGTAACGAACCTCTTCTCCACGCTCCGTCTGTACGGTATACTCGCCACGGAACAATGCCATGACTTCTTCCCGTGTCTCTGGGTTGGCAAAGTTTGCTTCCATTGCCTCTATCTTGCGGAGAATATCGGATATTACAAACCCTCTTGCAGCAGCGGATATGGTTCTTTCTTCCCTGTCCTTGTTTGCTTCCCATGCTGCTTGTGCAGTATTGATTCTCACCCTCTGATCCGCTGCTTTGTTTGCCATATAGGGATTGTCTTCTATGGGATACAATCCACTGAACTCGTCGGCAAGGGTATTTGCCTCATCGAAGTTCTCCTGTAGCAGAGCAGAAGTGATTCTTGCATCGTAGGTATTGAGCACATCATTCTGTGCTTCTCGTTCTAGAACTTTCTTCTTTGCTTCTTTTCTTTCTTCCTTTGCAATCTCTTCTTCCTGCTTTGCCTGTGCTCGCTCAATGGCAGCATTGACTGCAAGTTCATTTCTAATCTTATTCTCTTGGAACTTCATCGCTCCAGTGACTGCTTGAGTACCGCTTACAAGAATCCTTTGAAGTGTCTCATACTGGTTCTCGGGTTGTGCAACCGCTGTCTGTGCGGTGAAGTTTACCTGTGGAACACTGATGGATGGGGTAAGAAGAGAAAGGACATTCGTAGGGTCGCCAGATGGTGTTACTGGATTATAATTTCTTGTTGGCATATATTATTTCTCCTTATGATCCTGGACCACTTCCACCAAAAGCACCACCTGTAACGGGGTTCGGAACCTCTGGAATAGTTGTTGCAGCACCTCCACCTCCACCACCAATACCTTGAATCTGATTGGCAGTATTGAGATCGTTCATTCCTCCTGCTACGCTTAGACCCAGTTGTAGTCCCTGTAGACCACCCTGAATCCCTGCAAGGAATGTGCTCTGTGATCCTGCAACACTCCATTGTGGTTGAGCATTGATTGAATATCCCAAGTCCGCTAGGTTCTGTTCCATGGTGATCTTGGCACTTTCCCTTGCTGCTTGATACCCAAGAGAGTTTAGAATGGATGCTTGTGTGTTTGACTCAAGTGTTCCTCTCTCGGCAGCAGATGCTGTGGATGCACCTTTCATCAAGTCGTACTTCAGTTGTAGGACTCTCTTCTCTTCCGCTGCTTTGATCTGTCCTGTTGCCTTATTGAAAGCAACGGACTTACGGAAGGCAAGTTCCTTCTGTCGGTTCTGGTAATCTGCTATTGCTCTTTGTTGTTTATTTGCTTGTCCCGCAGCGGCAACGGAGGTTGCCGTACTGAGTGCGGTCAGTGCAATCATGACTCCAATTTCTGCACCCATGGTTTCTCCTTATCTATCCGCAGGGGATGTCTTATATTGTATGAAGTTAGTTACGAATTCTATGTTTGTAATATTCATTGGGGATGGTTCCGTTGATTTGATACTCAATACAACACCATCAGAGGAACCCATTATCTTGAATGTCTCTTTATTGCTGAAGTCAGACAGAGCATTCTGTGATGCTATAAAGGAAGAACCAATGGTCTTTCCAGTATACTTGAGGATTCTTACTGCGGATGGTGAGATGTCGGGATCAATCTGGAACTCAAAGTATCCAGTGTTCCTGTGGTATACGGAACAGTTCTTCAGTTGTAGGGTTCCAACATATGGAATATCCTGCTGATCCCTGACATACTGGGTGCTCAACTCGACATCTGTTTCGTATGTGCATCCGAGAATACAAGGATTGGCAGAGTAATCTCCGCTGACAGTCACAACACTGTTTCCCATTCCATCATCTGTGACGGATACGGGAGTGATCCATACACCTTCCGATGTACCCCAGTCACTTCCAAGAAATACAGCATTGATCTCGCTATTGAGAGGTGTGGTGAAAGTTGTCAATTGCGTCACCTTACCACCCCAAACTCCATTCTCCGATCTCTGTGAATCAAGACGGGGTTTGTATGATGGGTATGGATCGGAGTATCTTGTTTCTATTTTATTTATTCTCAACAACGAATCGCTTCGGTGGAGAATATAAATCTGATCCTTGAAGATATGTGCAGATAGGATGGTTCCTTCGTCTGCTGTGCTGAACTTGCACCAAGCATTCTGTAGTTTCCTATCACCCTGCCAGTACATGTACAGTGCATAGATGCTATTCGATTCACCGTCAACCATGATTCCCATATCAGATGCAGAGGAAGCAGAAAGATAAATCATATCCTTTGGAATGTATCCATCAATATGTGCGGTAATATCTGTTGCCGTTGACTGAACAGCAGCATCATCTGAGATATATTCATATACTTGGGTATAAGCACCCTTGTTTGCACACCAGTAGAGTTGTGATCCAACGATGATTGGACGAGCAAGAAGTGGTGAGGTGTATGCTGTGGAAGCAATAACTGCCACATTGGTTGGAGTCAATGCTTCACGGGATCGAATCTCAAACTGCTGATTACCATTAGTAAAGATTACAATTGATTTATTGTAGGGTACGAGGTATTCGATTGTGGATACCTGTGACGATCCGATACGAACATCAATGACATCGGTATCTGTGATCTGTGTATAGGTATTGTTCCAGAAGTTATAGTAGTCACCGATCTGTGATCCGATTACATTCTCACCCGCAGACATCCATAGACGGTTTCTGTGAATGCATATGTCGGTGATATTCTTGCCTACAAATGAGGCAGGAGGATTCGTTATAGCGTCACCAGCGTATCGGGGTTCCCATGGACACTGCTCCACCGTGAATGTCGTAGAACCCGTCTGTACGATCCGTATAGGCATTGTGGATGCGGTGTATGTGGATGCTGCCATCGGTGTGCGTACACGCTCATACCAAGGTTGAGAGGTTGTAGAAACGACCTGATACCATCCCGCAGGATGACCGAGTGCGTCATCTCTTGCATACCAATACTCTCCTGCTCCAGATGGTGGTAGGTCAAACTCTTCCCAAGAAAGTTTATTATGTGCATTAGCAGAATCATCGACACTCGTACCAGCGTATTGATAGGATGTTATGGCAGCACCTGTTGTTACGGTGATACTTCTATTGAGTACCAAGGTTGTATCATCAAAGGATACTGCACGGATATTGTCTGGTGCTGTGTTCAGGTATGCTTTCAGGTCAACGATAGTACCAGCATCGTATGTGATTGTGCATAGAGTACCACCAACGGTATAGATGGTAAGAGGATTAGTGCCATCCTGTTTGAATAGAAAGATAAATCTTTCGTTGGTGCTACGGTCAACCCAGTGTACCTTTAGAGTTCCAGTGGGATCGGTGATGTTGGCAATAAAGTCAGAACCCTGTCTCTTCTCCATGCCAGTTGATAGATTGAGAAAGGTATTTGTAGATTCCTCTACCTGATTTCTAAATCGCACTGTATGAGGTTGTCGTGAAACACCCCCGACAAGATCGGGAATAATAGTTCTTACCATTGCCATGTATTATTTCTCCTTATCACCATGGACCGATCAAGCGTCTAGCACCGATTGCACCCCATGATGACTTTGTATTACGGGTAAAGTTGGCATCTCTTGATCTGATATCCTTTGCTCTCGACTGAATGCGGGAAAGGATTGCCTGTTCCTGTAGAATGGCATCCGTCTTCTGATCTCCAACTGTGAGATACTGGTATCGTCTTGCTGCCAAGTCACATGCAGCATACTGATCTGCTGTTTCCAAATCCTCAAATGGAAGATTGAGAACCATCTTTACTTCTAGTTCAGTACCCTGAGCGAATGTACTTGTTCTTTCATCGTCAAGATCAACGAGATAGGTTGGATTGCGTCCTTCCAATGCCACATTGCGATCTCTGGAATATCCAGTTGTATCCAAAGAAATGATATTATCTGTCACATATATCTTTCCAGAGGTGTCTGGAGTGAGTGTAGTGAACAGAGTATTGGTATTTGTTCCTGCCATCTGTATCATGGTTGAGGTTTCGTCAAGCATCTGAACCGCAATAGTCACATCGTTTGATCCTGTGACGGAGAGAGTCGATACGGGAAACTCTCCTGCTGCTGTGAGCATACGATTCACCGCTTCCAACTTGCTAAGTGCTCCCATATAGTTCTCCTTATAAAGACAAAAATAAACCACAGGGGGTTTATTCCCTGTGGTTCGTGTACTTAGAATATACTTGTTATAAATCAAGCAATTCGTGAAATGTAAATGGACTTGGTTTCGTAGGTAGCGTTTGGTGTGAGAGTGATAACTCCAGAAGAAATGCTAACTACCATGTCATCAGCACTGCCACCAGTGAGAAGAATACCGTCACCACTTACAACTTCAACATTGGAAGCACTGGTTGCACAGATAATGCCAATAGCATCCTTGTTCGCAGTAGCACCAACGCCAGCAATCGTGAAGAATGCAGGGAAGTTAGCAACAGTGAAGGTGTGAGTATCGCCAGAAGCAAGTTCACCAAGATAGTGCTGTGCTCCGAAGTTCTTGTCTTTTACAGTGATTGTAGAAATAGGGTTGATTGCCGCTGTTTCTGTGTATGGATAAAGTGTAGTATCTGCCATGTTTGTTTTTCCTTTTTAGGTTTGATCTTTAGTAGAGAAATGGGGGGAGTATTTCATCCCCCCTATTTCATCAGTTCTTACCGATACGGTATGCAGCGTATGGACGAAGAGCACCGCCACCCATGAACATCTTGGCGACGAAGAAGTCGCTCTGACGACGAACATCACGGTAGGATTCGGTGGTGATACCTGCGAGTTGGCAGACACCGATTGCACTCTTGTGGAACATCACGCCACCAACCTTGTCTGCGTTTGCAACCTGATACTTGGCAGGACCAGTTGTAACAGTAGTGGTTGGAAGGTGGTTCGATGCAAATACTGGAACACCCATAACATCAATTGGACGGGAGTATCCCTGTCCATCCTGAATGGCAGGACCAGCAGAACCGTACTGATTGTTACCAAAGACAGCACCACCAGCAGGATATACGACACCAGCGTTGTAGTAAGGAAGACCCAACTTACGAAGAGCGTAGTAGAGTCCAACTCTTACAACACAAGCACGATCTGCGGAAGGAATATCCTTCTCATCCATTGCACGAGCGATATCGCTGATTGCCTCAATGAGATTGGCGGCATCTTGCTCGGTATCGAAGGTAGCAGTGAAGTCAGAAGAGTTGTCGTATGTGGTGTAGTTGTCGCCACCGATTGGGAAGTTGTTGCTTCCAGTATCAGCAGCAGTTGCAGCAGCATTTACGAGAAGTGCAGCAACCTTGCGATCCATCTGTCTTGCCATTTCACGACCACATTCCATAGCGAGTTCGCCACGGATATCATAGTGAGCGAGTGAAACATCAATGTCATCGACCTCAAAGTGGGAAACGAGAGGACGATCATCAAGAGAGATGGTATATTCCTTGGTATCGACATCCATACCAAGAAGTTCAGTACCTGCTTCGTGGTATTCTGAACCGATCTTCCAGACGGCAGGGAACTTCATGTCCTTGCCTGAAGTCATTTGCTTGTAATTTACGAGGGGGAGGAACTGATTGTATTCCTCAAATGCGGCGATTACCTCACCACCAAAGACGGGAAGAAGAAGGTCTGTTGGAGTTGGTGAAGCAATTGCTTGGTTCTGTAGAAACCGTAGTGTATTGCTTGTTGCCATGATTAGTTTTCCTTTTTAGTTTATAATACGAGAGAACGAACATGTATCCGATTGTCTCTGGATTATCCTAACGGGTCCAACGAGGTCTTCAACCTGTAAAAAGTTCCTCTTGGTTCTCACCAAGAGAAACCGAAGAGAAAGAAATACACTCCCATAGGACGGGGGTTCTATGAGAGTGGTAGCGAAGTTCCCTGTCTGCGACAGAGAGTTTATATTTCAAGTGATGTATCTTTTCCTATTTGGTGAAACTGGGTGGCACTATGTACCAACCCTCATTCACATTTACTTTATGCTGCGATTCAATCCACTTTCCATCCTGTAGAGTGTATACACGCAACTCTGCGTTACTTCCCACCCGTATCGGACTTCCCTCCTCGACCAGCACTGTTCTCACGCAACCACTCATCAATGCGAGAACCTGCACGACGAAGAAGGTCAGGATCAAGGTCAGCATCCGTTGCTTTCCTATCCATTCTTTTTTCCAGATAGGAGAGAAGATAGAGGACGATGTGAGCAATAATCTTTTCAACCATTTGTCTCCGCAGGAACTTCGGGGGTCTTGGCATCCTTTGCCATGATTAGACCGATACCAGCGATCACTGCTGCAACTGCTGTTGCAAAGTCAGGATTGGTTGCCATGTCACCATCAAACATTGCGGTGAGAACTGAACCTACTGCTACCAGAATACTTCCGATACCTGCGATTGTTGTGTTTCTATTGTTCATTTGATTTCCTTTTTATTAGTGAATAAACCCGAGAACATTACTGAAATGAGTAATACGATTGATGCAAATGTTACGATTACATATCTCATATCCCATCCCTATTGGTTCCAGAGACACGGATTCTATTCTGAACCCACTCTGTATACTTGGGATCAACGCCATATCTCTTATCTCTGATTGCCCAAGTCATCTCTTTCCTGTTGGTGAATGGTTCGATATCGTTACTGGTGAACACTGCATTACCCTTTGGCACTGCTTTCTTTGGTTCATTTGCAGTTGGATTAGGTGACTCCTTACCCATTCTTGCCTGTAGTCCCAATAGCGTGATCTTCCAGTTTGTGGATGCAAGTTGGTCATTGACAAGAGCACGCTCCTGTTCGTTGAGATTGTTACTTGCCCAACTCATAATCTCCTTGAGTTTGTCAGTTCCACCTACAAGTGTCGATGCTTCCTGTACCGCTGACGCTGCTTGTGCATGGACTCCACGAATATAGGAATCAATGACAGTATCAGGAATGTTATATTTCTTCTTTATGCTTTCTCTGGATTCTGGTCCGAGTTGTCCTTTAGTTCGCAGTTCCTGTCCCCATGCATCCCATTCTTCTTTGGTAGGTTGTTCCGTGGTTTGTGACGGCGAAGGAACGGTGAGGTCGGCGGGATTAGTTTCTTGGGACGGTGACTCCATCGGTGCAGCATTAGGTGTTTCCCCTTTTGGTTGCTTTCGGATCGTTGCCAGTTCTTGCTGTGTCTTTGTCAATGTCTTGCGAAGTTCCTTGTAGGAAGCGAGGAACTTCTCTGGATCACCCTTGAATTGATCGGGTAGTGCATCGGGGTTTGCGTGTGCGTAAACCGATACTGAATCCAGTTCCTTCTGCTCAATTGTGTCTTCTGTATTGTTTTCTATTTCCATTTCTCTTTCTCCTTTATATTATTGCATTTGCTGTGCTTCTACTGATGCGTCTACGGATGCTTGTGCTCCCGCTTCGGCAATGTTACCAACCGACGAAACCATCTGCTGTGCCATCATCGCTTGCATGGATTGCTCTGCTGCTTGCTGTTGCTCTGCCTGTAGTTGCTGTGGTGTCTTGACAAGTCCTGCGGATTCCAGACCCATTGCGGTTGTCATGCGAATAAGGAATCCGTACTGGTCGATATAGTTTGCCAGTGCTTGATTGTTCATGGTCATGCTTGCCCATGTTGCCAACAGGGATGACTCTATCTCCCTGTTCAGTGCTTCAAGTCCTGTGCGAACCTTCAGTGATAGGATGCCATCATCCTGAATCAGACGAACAATCTGTGGATCAATCAACTTATCCTTGCTCATCAGAATCACGGTTCGCTTGACAATAGGAATCTGAATACTCTGTGCGATACCAGAGAATATTCCACCAAGGGACTGATCCAGTTCCTGTGCCATGGCACGAATCTCCGTAGCAGTGACTCGTTCAGCATCACGCTGCATTGCGGATGCCAATAGGAATACTTTTCCAAGGGATGCTTGGATGTCCTGTCGGATCGCTGCCATTGGTCCAAGGTCTATCTGTCGTAGCAACTGGATTGAAAAGACATCTGCCTGACGAGCAGCAACAAAGTCACCATTCTGGGAATCCAGCAGATCGTCAACCTCCGTGATACCGTTCGGATCAATACCGATGCGGTGTTCAGAGTTTGCCATTGCTGCTTCTACCAGAGATTTAGTGAGTGCTTCTAGTGTGCGAATATCTCCAATGTGTTCTTCTACGAGAGATCGACCATAATCTTCTCCTGCGATTCTACTCCATGACTGCGGAATGTACGGACAGATGGTGAACTCACCTTCGTCTACGATAACACCGCAGTATTCCTTCTTGCATTCCCATACATTTCTTTCTGGTTCCCATTCGACATAGGTGTAGAAAGGTTTATGGTTGCGGGAAGGAGCATTATTCATTCCGTTGATGCTTGTCTGGAATGAGTTGTAATCGGCATCGTTATCCTCTTCATACTTCATTCCTGCTTCTTCAAGAGGAGCATACCACTCATCAGGGATTGCCTCTGGGTCTACCCACTCACGGAGAATAATCTTCTTGATACGACCATCTGGATATCTCTGTACAACAAAGTGGTCAAGTCGGTGAACACGGAAGGAGTAGTCATCCTGAATTTCAAACAGTGCGTCACCTAGAACAATCAGATGCTGCATCAGCACAAAGAGTTCTTGACGCAAGTTTGTGTGGGATAGTTTATTCATAATCTTCTTGTCCAAACGGGACAAGGAAGCAAGCATGTCGTTGATGTCAGCACCTTCTGGAATGAACTTCATGTCTGGTTCAAAGGTGAAGAAGGGTTGCTGGTTCAGAGGATACATTGCAGACACGATGCGACTCGCCAAAGACATCACTCCCCGTGCTGCCATGGATGAGAACACATCAGGCAAGTCCATGGACTCTGTGAATCCTTCTCGGGGGAACAGGGTTGGAACAGTCAGTCGAGCACAATCCCTAGCACGGAGAAGTTTATTGCTACGACGAGCATCTAGTTTCTGGAACTGTGCTTCAATCTTGCTTTTCATGAACCACCTCCGAACATGCTAGTGTATAGATTGGGGTTGTATTGTTTCATATAGTTTTCAAACATGTTCCTGTAGTATCCACTTTCAAATCTAGTTCCCTTGAGGTAATCTCCAGATGCAATCTGAGAAGCAGACATGGTTCTGGCATTTGATAGTGCTGCTTCCATCGCTTGGTTTGCGGTTGATATCCGTGCAGAGCGTACTGCTCCCATGGTATTACTTCCAATAGTGCTTTGGTAGTAGTCACTGAATGCTCCACTCTCTATGTCCTGAAGGAACTTTCCGTAGTATTGTCCACCGATCTCGCTTCTCTGCTGTGCAACAAGTTCATCCCGATTGAATCCAAGATTCTGTGCATCTGCCCAATCGTATCCCTGTAGTTCAAAGGGACTTGCACCTTCCAACGATCTTGCTGTAAATCTTTCAGGAACCATCAGTTGATCTGGAGGTGGCATCATCGTCTGTGATGGGTCTTGATATTCAAATCCACTTGTCTGCCTTTGCTTGTAGGTCTGTGCCATGGTTTCGTATGCGGCAACATCAGTCAGATACTGTGCTTTCTCCTCCTCAAAGGCAACACGAAACTCCTGCTCTCTTTCTGCTACTTTTATGTCTGCATCGCTTGCTCCTGCGGGAACTCCTTTTGCCATTAGTGGACTCCTTTCTGTTTGATATTTACCGTTTGTAGAAACTCAATGATTGATTGCTGACCTGATATGAAATCTATTTGTCTGATATCTTTATCAAGTGTGTATGTCGGCATGGGAAACTGCTTCTTCAGAGCGTCAACGAGTTCCTGCGCCACATATGGATATTCTTTTTTATTCATGATTCTCCTATCCAATCCTATGGGGATGATTCTTTAGTTCTTTATAGAATGCCAACGGTGTGTGGGACTCGGTGTAGATTCCTATATCGTTGAGTATATCGGTAATAATATCTACACATATGATTCGTTGTGGACAGTTTACATTCAGTCCATAATCCCTCAGCACATAGATGGGTTCCGTTATCAATCTCCATATTGGATTGCTTATGAACCTACCAACGCATCTTTCCTTCCATCCTTCACTCTCCCTACCGAGCAGAGATATACTATATGAAGGTTTGAAATGATGATATATTACACCACTACTTCTCCACTTTGTCTTTCCCTTTGCCGTTGGAAACAGATACTCATGCTTGTGGCATAGACCTACATGGCATGAAGGAAAGTCAAGTATCTTTCCAGATATCCAAGACGCAGCATCGTCGCAGTCGATGAAGTCAACCGTAACGATAATATCACCCATTCAGTATTTCTCCCATTCGTTCAGCGGTGATTACACCTCTGCTTACTAGGTGCTGCATACCAGATAGGGTAACGGGATCGTCGGCAATGACTTCCTGTGCTGACTGCGACAACATGAGGAAGTCGGCAGTGTCTGTGTTTACCAAAGCATCGGCACGGATTGCTGCTCTTTCCAATGAGGTGAACCTATTGAGAAACTGATAGGATGTCCATGAGGGAGATATGAAATCACATCCTGTCCATATCTTGCCTTCTGCATATGACTCCATCCACTTCACTCCGTTGAGTGGTCGATCATCCTGTATAACGATATTACCAGCACGGAATGTATCTGGATCAACGATTACCCATTTGACTAAACTACTCATCTTGTCACCTCCTTGGACACTTCAAGATAATCGGTGTAGTAGTATCTCACATTCGTACCGAGTGTCTTGCGGATACCACTGATGATACCTGTTCTTCTTGCAGAACCTGTGGGAATATTAGAAATTTCCGTGTGTACAAGAACGCCATCAATATAGTAGTATGCTTCCGATGCATCATCGTTTACTATGATTTCCATTCGATACCACTGATTAGCAACAACAGCAACACCACTATCGGTAGCAGGAAGACCCACACCAGCATCAATTGTTGAACACATCCAGTTCAGATTTCCAGTATTGTATATAAAGTGTATTGCATCGGTTGGACTGTTGACGGTTGTGTTGTCAGAGAATCCAACCCGTACTTCAAACGAATCGGTTCCGTTGTTTAGAGTTTGAATCTTTACTATTGCCCTGAACCGTACTTCACCAACACCAAACTGAATGGTATCAATAGGAGAGAATGTGATTGCCGATCTACCTGTTGCTGTAGTTCCTGTGGAGGAACGAGCAACGCCAACATGGTCATCGTTATTTTGACCAGTAACGGTGGTAAGGGTGGAAGCATTTGTTCCAGAAGTAACTATGGTAAATGGAATGGTGGATGTAAAGTCACTCCAGATGCAGACATTGGACGGAGCATCATGTAGGTCGTTCATGACATCGTTTGTTCTACCCGAACCAGATACGATGATTTCACCTGTGCTTGCATTGACCCTACCAACCCTACCGATATTCTGAACCTTTGCTTGCCAAGCATTCGGACGAATGTTTGTGTATCCGTTTATTGCAGTGGTATCTGTGGATGGTGCAACATAAACGGTCTGTCCAACCGTGTATCCACCAGTATTACACTGACGCAAAGCACCGAGAATCACCACATGTCCAAAAGCATTTGGAGCAA
>Ga0208161_1000350_pt1 | contig 26751 bp, 43 predicted proteins | sample CB_VirMetaG_3_FD_184538 | JGI IMG/M metagenome (GOLD analysis project Ga0208161, IMG submission 184538) | Freshwater to marine saline gradient viral communities from Chesapeake Bay - CB_1508_1S Viral MetaG (SPAdes) (version 4) | ecosystem: Environmental > Aquatic > Marine > Coastal | place: USA... | reverse complement strand
GCTGAGCGATTCAACCTCAACCAATAGCATTTCGATGGTGCTCGACACCTCGACATCTGATGGCACGATTACGGGCGACGCTTTGATCACACAAGCTGGCACAAGCGTCAGCGTGGGTGATCTGGTCAGCATTCCGATTTCGTTCACGTTCAGCGGCAAACCTAGCGGTAGTTACTGATGGCAGTCCTCGGTAGCGGCGGCGTTCTTGACATCAGTCGGGAAATTCCTGATGCGATGGCGCTGACTGCTGCGCGGTTGAACGCTGACAGCATCTCACTTGCCAATCAGGCTTACTGGGCCGGTGACCGCATCATCATCGCTGCTGCTGGTGGCGTTCCGTTTGATGTCAACGGCGACGGCTATGCTGACTGCCCCGATGGTCACGGCTTTTACGCAGGTTCCAGCTGGGTGCTTGGCCCCAGTCGCAGCAGCTTAGGCGCTGCTGCGTATGTATCCGGTGGGGATTCTGGTGCGTTCTACAACACCGCATCGACCACTGGCCTGACCACACAGGTCGACGGCTACATGAGTCGCGATGTGCTGGATCGCATCAAGCTGTGGACAACCGAGGGCGCCGCGCATTCTGAAACTGGTACGGAAAAACCGCTGGTCACCGTCAAGCCGTCAAATTTCATCATCGCGCATTACGACAACGACTCCACCTACACCAGCGCAATTGATGCTGCCGCCAACGCAATCCAGCCGTTGACGTTGTCTGATTCTGAGCAGCGCCTTGAATCGGTCATTACGCTGCCCACTGGCTTCAATGTGGTGTGCGAAAACCGCGACTGGAAGCTGCAATGCGATCTTGAAGAATGGGTGATGAGCATCGACGCCAGCAACCTCGACACCACCGCGATCGGCGAAACCTTCGGCGAGCACGTCAAATCACTGGTGCGTGGCGCCGGCAGCCTGCAATTCCTGGCTGAACACAGCAGCGTCGATACTGAGCAAGACGGCTTGGCATTCCTCAGACTAGTGCTGCTCACGCAGAATCAATGCAACACCAAGGCTCGATTCCACATCTACAAAAATCGCTCAGCGCCATCACCACGCATCGATGGATCGGTTTACTACGAGTGCGACATCCTCCTAACCAACACCCGTTTGAACACCCGCGCCACTGAAGTCATCGCTGGTACGGCTGACTTCGTTGCTACATCAGAGATCAAGCTCAAGGTAGCTGCCTAGTTCGGCGGTTGCTACGATGGCAACATGTAGAGCTAAAAAAGCGTGGCGAGTCTGGAATTTGCCGGTGACAGTGGTTCGCTGAGCGACATCAACGCAACCCAGGGTGAGTTCCGCGCTCAGATCGCGGCGCTGAATGACATGATGCGTCAGATCGCAGGCAATGCCGCGATCTCTGCTGGCGACTCCGCTCAAGCTGATCCACTCAACGCTCCATTCACGCTTTACGTCAACCCTTACACCGGCAGCGATGAGTTTGTTGGTGGTGCGTACAACGATTACGAAGAGGGCGTTACGCAGGCTGAGATCATTGCATCCAAGCTGAAGCGCCTCGAAAAGCAACGCCTGACGTGTGGTTTCACGCCGCAGCGTCCGTTCAAGACGATCAACCGCGCCGTCATCGAAGCGGCGATCATCACATCCAAAGACTGGTACACGATCACCGACCCTGCTGCTCATGTGGATTGCGTGAGCATCGTGCTCAGCACTGGCGTCCACACGTTGTACAACGATCCTGGACAGGCCAGCACTAGCATCGCAAGCTGGGGGGTCTCAAAAATTCCCGACAGCACCGAGCTGATCAAGTTCAACCCTGTCACTGTTGGCGGTGTACTGCTGCCTCGTGGTTGCAGCCTGTGTGGCCCGGATCTGCGCAAGACCACCATCCGCCCCAACTGGGTGCCTGCTGTTGCTGATGAAGCGGCGGATTACAGCAACCGCCGAGGGATGCTGAAGATCACCGGAACCGGCTACTTCTTCGGTTTCACTTTTATGGACAAGATTGGCCTTGCGGCCAGTCATCATCTGCTGGACCCTTATCAATTCGCCAGCAAGGCGGAGCTTGATGACTTCTACGCCAAAACCTTCAGCGCCGTTGGCTCTGGCGCAGATCTTGGCTCTGCGCTGACCGTCACACGCGGCACCGAGTACCAAATCGTCGGTCCGATTGACCGCACCCAAGCGCCCACCAGCGCATGGGACACGACTGCCTCTGCGTCGCCGTACATCTTCAATTGCTCGGTGCGATCCGACTACGGCATGGGCGGTGCGTTCATGGATGGCTCCAAGGTCGAGGGCCTGAAGTCCATGGTTTGCGCCAACTTCACTGGTGTGAGCCTGCAGAAAGACATGAGCTGCTGGCAGATTTACAACGGCAGCACGTGGGTGCAACCAACCTATGAGCAATACATCGCGGCAGATCCCGACAATACGCGCATGAATCCAGCGCGGCTCAGTCGTCACATCAGCGCAATCAACGATGCTTTCATCCAAGAGGTGTCAGTCTTCGCCATCGGCCAAGGCACGCATCATTTCACTGACCTGGGCGGCGAAATTACAGTCACCAACAGCAACAGTAGCTTCGGTGGTTGTGCTGCAGTCAGCCAGGGCTACAAAACATTTGCGTTTCCGCAGGATAAGGACTGGAGCGTTGCAAGCATTAAGGTTCCGCTGAATGTCAGCGAAAAGGCCGGTAACATTCGACGCTTTTACCTCGGCACGGTTTCTGCTGTAACAAGTAGCAAGATCACGCTTAGCTCCGCTCTCGCAATCAGCCCTGATAGTTCCACTGTTCCGGCAATTTTGCTAGCCGATGGTTACACATTAAAAAGCGGCACCAAGGTCTGGGTTGAGAACTCAATCGGTGAAGATTGGCAAGCCAGCTTGACTTCTTCGGCGTGGTCCGATGCAGATCCTGACGAGATCAACATCAGTGGGCAGCTAACGGAATCCGATACCGGCACTCCAGTTGGCACCAATCCAAGCACTGGCGCAAGTCTTGCGATCGGTCGCCGCGTTTACATCAGGCGGTTGGTTGATACGCGCACACCTTCAGAACGCCGCGTTTCGTTGCAGCTCAGCAACACCAGCAGCACACGATTGCCAGAGCGTAATTTTGTTATCCAAACCGATCCGACACGTGCGGGTGGCGCAATTGATAACGAATTTGCCGCAGGTGGCTCGGAAGTGTTTGTCGTCGGCACTACTGGTGTTGGCAGTACAACCGGTGTATCGACTGCCGCAGAAATCACCCTGCGACGTTCAGCTGCTGACATCACCTATCGCAGCGGTGGTGATACCTATTACCGCGCTGGCACGATTGTTAAGCACAGCAACAAACACTACCAAGCAATTGTTGATCATGTTGCTACAACCACAAACCCAGATGCTGACTACTGGGGCGAGACTTTCGTTCACATGCCATCGGCTTACAACGCAGAAGATGAAAGGAAGAACCAAGAGCCAATTATCGTTTTTGATACCGACACCGATGCTGATGCCAGCAGCGTTGATCTTGGGATTAACTTCACCACTATTTGGACATCATCCGGCAGCGTACTAGATCAATACCGATCTGGGACTGATTACCTAGGTGTTTACGCTTTCTTGATTGCGCTTGGATTTAGTTCAGCCAATGCTCACGCTTCGTTGGTGCCTCAAGCTGCAGCAACCCGCGAGCTTGATCCAGCTAGTGACCTTACCGGTGTCCCATCTGGTGGTGCAGCTTCTGGGCTTGGTAACTGGGCTGTTGAGTTCCGCCGCGCTAGTACGCTAAGGCTTTATGGCCACGCTTGGGAATGGGCAGGATTCCTTAACTACTCAAAAGCAATTCCCGCAGCGCAGAAAGAACTCGGTCCGCAAAACAAATTTACCTATTATTTCACCAATGTTGCAGGCGGGCGAGTCGTACCGCAAGGCAGCAACGAAGATGGATTCAACATCTCGCCGCGTGGTCTTGAAGACATCGAAACTGGTGCAATAATTGACATCAATAGCATCGGCGCTGCAAGCATTGACGATGCGCAGGAGAATTTCTTCAATGAATTAACTGTCGGCAATTTAACAGTTGAGGCTACTGCAACAATCAACACCTTAACGATTGACGGTACGTTTAGCTTTCCCAATTTACCGGAATACACAGACCCAACTAGCACTGATGTGTTGCCGATTGTAGATGGCAATACAGATGTAACCAAAAAGGTCAGCATTGCTGACTTGATGGAAAACGCAGGTTCGGGTACAGCTTCAGCGCCTGGCGTTGCATTTGATGGTGACAGCAACACCGGCATCTTTCGGCCCGGTGCGGATGAGCTAGGCATTGCGACTGGTGGCACGGAACAAGCACGTTTTACCGGTGGCTACATGCGACTTGCATCCGGCACTGGTGGCATCCAGTTCAACGGCGACACCGCAGCGGCTAATGCGCTGGATGACTATGAATCTGGTGGTTGGGTCTTTGAGTTGTATTCAGGAACAACCTTGGTATGCGATTCACTCAACTCATCACAACTGAGTCTGCCCCGGTACACAAAGGTTGGTAATCTTGTCACTGTGTTTGTGTCTGGACGGGCAAGCGTCTTCAACCCAATCCCTGGGCCTTATGCAATGAATCTTCCATTTGTCCCAGCTCAGATAGGTGATGCCAACCAAAAAGGTCGTCAAGCTGTTGGCACGATCCAAACTACTGGTGGCGGAGCGGGTTGGCCTAGCGCAACAACTTATTTCGTATTGATAGTGCCGGATGCCAACGGTCGATACAAAATCGGCGGATCAGACGGCAGTCCACTTGATTCCAGCGCCCCAGACTTTACGTCTGCAAGTGCTCTAGATATGCACATTGAGTTTACTTACTTGTCTCCGTAGCAAACCCAAGCCCGCAACGGCTTAAAACTACGCCCCATCAGCTTTTTGCATCACATGAGCCTCGCCAAAGAAACCGTTGTTGACAAAATCGAGGTGCTGGAAAACGGCATCATCCAGGTGCGTTCAGCGATGCGCGTACTAGAGGATGGCGAGATCATCTCGCAGTCCTATCACCGTCATACGCTAGCGCCCGGTGATGACCTGACTGACGAAGACCCAAAGGTGGTGGCAGTCGCCAACGCTGCTTGGGACTAAACTGAACCAGGAGGCACCAGAGGCACCTGTGATTGAAATCTACGCAGCGATCCTGGGCGCCTCTATTGGCATTGCCGGGATGTCCGTATCGGGCTTCACCCGCCGCACCAACGAATCCCGCGAAGCAGTCATCCGCCTGACTGCAGCAGTCGAGAGCATCGCCGGCAAGCTCGAAGAATTGCATCAAGATATGAGGGAAGACCGCAGGACGATCTATTCAAGGCTTAACGAACACGGTAATCGAATTACTGTACTGGAAAACAAAGGGCGCTAGGATCAAGTCACGAGTCATCTGCATCCCATGCACATCGAAGAAATCCTGTCCAGCCCGATCACTTGGATCATCGTGGCCGCTGCGTCTGAGATCATCGCTTTGTCGCCGCTGCGTGACAACAGCGTCATCCAGCTGGTGTTTCATGCGTTGCGCTCGATCAAAGCAAAAAAGGGCTGACTCGCTGGCTGTGGCGGTTTGACTCACGGTCGCCGCTGCAGGATCTGCAGCGTGCGATCAACCGCCGCAAGTTCGAGGCGACGCTGAAGCCAAGGCTCGACGCTGAGATCGAGGACTGGCACAAAACCCAACCCCCCGCCATGCCGCCACCAGTGCGGCTTGATGACCTACACATCCGTGCTCCCTGGTTCGATGATCCGACTGATTGACCTGTTCAAGTACTACAAGAAGCTTGGGCATCAAGATGCCGCGATCCATGAACTGGAGCAAGCCATCAACGCTGCTGCCCCAGGCCTGCTTGCGCGTGATCAAGACTGGTATTCAACGTGGTCGTCAGCAGTCGAGGCGCCTGCCAGTTACGACAACGACTGGAATGGCATCATGGCTGCTGCTGCAGTTGCTGGCGCCAAGTTCCCTGAAGTCGTTGCAGCGCAATGGGCGCTTGAGTCAGGCTGGGGTAAGCACGTCTCAGGTCAACACAACTACTTCGGGCTTAAAGGTGGCGGCACATCCACCACCACACGCGAGTTCTTGGATGGGCAATGGGTCACCATCACCGATAGCTTCATCGACTTCCCGTCACTTGCCGCTTGCGTCGAGTACCTCGTGTCGCGTTGGTACAAGGATTACCAACAGCACAAAGGCGTGAACCGCGCTGATGATCGCAACGAATGCGCTCGGTTGCTGATCGCAGAAGGCTACGCAACCGATCCGAAATACGCCGAAAAGCTGATTGGCATCATGCAGTCGCAGCTCGGCAGCGAAGGGTTGATCCTTGATGTGCCTTATGAGTACCAACTTGACAACATGAGCGGCACCGGATACCGCGAATGTTTTAGCAGTTCCTGCGCAATGATCGCTCGGTATCACGGTCAAGTGGATTCCGATGATGAATACAACATCATCCGCGCACGATTCGGCGACACCACTGACGCGCAGGCCCAGGTCAAAGCGCTGCGGTCACTGGGCTTTGATGCACGGTTCCGCACCGATTGCTCAGCCGCAACACTCGAAGCCGAGATCGGCGCCGGTCGCCCTGTTGCTGTTGGCTGGTTGCATCAAGGCCGCGTCACGGCACCTACCGGCGGCGGACACTGGACTGTAGCGATCGGTTACACCGAAGACACGATCGTTCACAACGACCCGAATGGTGAAGCTGACATGAAGAACGGCGGCTACATCAGCAACCACATTTCTCGCGGTGCTCGCGTCGAGTACAGCCGTAAGAATTGGTTGCGACGCTGGGAGATCGACGGTCCGAATACAGGTTGGGCTATTCTGGTGAAGCCTGAATTTTGAATCGTGATTCTTAGCGATTGGCAAATCCGCTACTACGAACAGCTGGATGCGATTGTTGAACCGTTTGACCCTGAACTGCTCAACCCTGCCAGTATTGATGTAAGACTCGGCAATCACCTGATGATTGAGGTTGCCGATCAACGTGAGCTGGTCGAAATCGACATCAGCAAACGCACAGCGGAGCACCCATACTGGCTGCTGCCGAATGAGTTTTGCTTAGCAGAAACAATCGAAACATTCAACCTGCCACGATTTATCTCAGCGCAATTTGTATTGAAATCAAGCCGCGCACGCGAAGGGTATCAGCACCTCCTCGCTGGATTCTGTGATCCAGGTTGGCATGGCAGCAAACTCACGCTTGAACTCAAAAATGCACGCCGGTTTCATGATCTGCCGCTGTATCCTGGGCTGAAGATTGGCCAGATGGTGTTTCGTAAAATGTGTACATCGCCACTGAAGGATTACTCCGAAACTGGTAGATACAACAAAGACGTTAAGGTAACTGCAAGCAGGGGTTAACACAAGGTCTCAACGGCTACCGTGAGTGTGTCAGCTTGCGCACATTCAGGTGGCTGAGGAGTCAAGGCAATGCAGGCGAAGTTCTCTATGCAGGGAATCTTTGCCAATAAGTCAACTCACATTGATAAATGGTAGCTGGATGTGTGATCCAACCAAATGTCCAAGACGAGCACCGCAACAAGAGGACTCAACGTACCGCGTTGAAAAGCGCTACCTCAATATCGCAAAAATCATGTTCTTGAGTTCCGATTCCAACGGCCAAGACCCAGATGACTTCGCAGATAATTTTGCAGCAAGACTTGAAGAACTGACCGAAGAAATAGTAAATTTTGAAATCGAAGTCTATCCGTTGGAAGGCGGATTTATTGGACACGCAATTGAAGGCACAGAGCTGGTAACCAAGCGAACCAGCAAGCACACTTTCAGGAAGAATATATTTGAGCACTGGAACAGGCAATGCGCTTACTGTGGCGAACACGCGGATACGCTTGATCACATTGTCCCGCGACATAAAGGTGGCTTAACCGTTCGCAGCAACTTGACAAGCTGCTGTCGACGCTGCAATGGATCTAAGGGTGCTGATGAAGTCTGGGAATGGTTCGAGAGGCAACCATTCTTTACGCAAGAACGCGCTGATGCAATTCAAGAGTGGATCGACCAAGATCAGTAATACTGCGCATAAATCTGCGCTTGCCATAGATCAGAAGAGTATCGACACAATGCGCCTCCCTTGGAGCACGTCCGGTAGTATGGCTCGCCGGTACGCTTATCGTACAGCGTTTCAATGTACGAGCCGTTGTCGCACTCAATTACTTCAGTCTGCCCAGAATGCTGAGCATTGGTTTGCGAATCGTCCGCCACTGCGCTTACCCTCTGGAAACCCAAGCCCACAGCTTGATGCTACCGGTTCCCAGTGAACGCATTGCCAGCAGTAAGGTTTAGGATTTGTTACACCTCGCGCATCTGCGTACAATTGCTCGGCTTCCAAGATCGCAGCATCGGCCGCAGTCGCAGCAAGCTTCAACTCAATCGCTTCCTTGCGGGTTTTGATCGTCGCGAACCAAGTAGCATCGCGATCAAAGATCACAAGACGACCTGCGTGGAAACGGTAGCTTGCCATGCCTGAATGCTACCAGTGATTTACGAAGCCGCCTTGACCGGATCGCAATGAAATCGATTGCTTAATCCTGGTGGCAGAAGCTTCTGCGCTGGATCTGGTTCGCTCAGGCTCGCCCCAGTAGACAGTCTTGCCATCAAAATACCAAGGCTTGAAATACGCAGTGATGCCATAGGTCATCAACTGCGCTCCGGTGTTGCCGGGTTGCATTGCCATATAGCGGTTACTCGCAGCTTAACTGATACAAGCTGCAATAGTTTGCCGCTTTTGGTCCTTCTTCTATCGGATCGGGAAATTCAAACATGCAAGCGTTGTTTTTCCAGTTTTTGCACTTGAAGCACGATCGACCAAGCCTGCGCTGAATCTCAGGATGCACGTTCTTGTACACCTTGCCTGTTTTGATCTGGCCAATGCTGGCACGCGACACACCAAACTTTTCTGCAATCTTGGCATCGCTTTCCCTGCTAAGCAGTATTTCTGCGATTTGGTCATCGCTAAATCTGCCGACAAATTTACTGCTCATGCTGCGTGGCCGTTCAGGGTTGATTGCGTTAGCTTAGGCAAATCGTCAATTGCGCATAGACGCATTTGCTCATGCTCGGACGACTGCTGCGAGCCGTCCCACTGCACCAAGACGACCTTTCGCTTCGATCCCTTGGAATTGACTCGAATGGTCGTAGCGGTCACCGTGCCATAACGCTGCTTGCTATGACGATTGAATACAGCTTGACCTTGCGCTGTTGACGCAATGTTTAACTTAACCCTTGGGCGTTCCGCAACACGATCGCCTGGCTGAAATTTAAAATCGGTCATGGTTGCGGTGTAGGCAGGGCGCTACCCCAGCGGGCGAGGACGGCTTGGGCGAAAGGCTCCAGCCATTCAATAGAGACGACTCTATTAGCGCCGCCAGACTGCATCAGTAACCTGAATAACTCGCTCTTGCTAGGAGTTTGAGGTTCGGGCTCGGCCAGGGCAGACTTGAGCCGTTGCCTAATGTCTTGCCAAGCATCGAAGGCAGCATTATCCCTGTCATAAGGGTTCAAGCCAGAAAAATTGTAAGGACTTTCTCCATTGTTAAATGCCAAGACTTCAGCACACAGTGCGCGGAATGTGTCAGTCATACTTCTGTTGTTGGTAAGGTGTTTGCAATTTCGATGGGATCTTCGCGAGTGAAGAGTCCATCGAGTGTGATCTCTCCAAAGTCTTCCGCTATGTAGTTTCCCGCATGCTTGTGCATGTTGCTGCAGTTTTCAACGGTGAGACTCGGCTCGGGCTGGGAGAGGTAGGCGCGGGCTTCATCAGCGAGCGGATGGGTTGACGTGCAGTTGTCTCGCGCCATCTGTCGGTAAAGATCCAGCTCCCTGGCCATGCGCTGGATCAGTTCGCGTGTGGCGTCAGTCATGGTGCCTCCGTGGTGGGACTCAGTTCATCAGCAATTTCGCGCAAATGCTCGGCTAGATCACTTTGCTCAGCCTGGTTAAGACAATATATCATCATGGTTGTGCTGCAATCTTGAAAAACTACATCAGCATATTTTCCATACCAGTGAACAGTTGCTTTCATGAGATTGGCTCCGTAGTGGTGTGTTGTTGCACTGCCTCTAGGGCGGCGAATGCTTGCTCAGTCGAGAGTTCAATCATCAGTATCCTTCTCTAGGGGGTTTGGGGTTAAACCAAATACCTGCTTGGTAGCGAAACTTGCAGGCACCAGGCTCGTTGTTACAATGCTTCCTGAGGTATTTCTTTGCTGCGTCTGGCGGAAACTCAGCTCTCTGATGAAGGGTGCAATCCCTGGATTCGCCACACGCATCGCAAAAGACCCGTGGGTTTGTCTTAAACGGCCGCCAGCCGTCTTCGTGCGAGAGTTCAGCCATTGGAGCCCTCCTGACCGCGCAGCTCGTCGGCGATGGCGAGGAGTTCATTGGCATCACAGATCCAGCAAGTGCCGTACTGGCGCATTTTGGTTTTCGCAACAACAGCCTCCAGGGCAGCGGCTAAGCGTGCACGCAACACTGGCGTTGCTTTTCCGTATCCACCACCAGCTTCAACTGCTGCATTAACTGCCGCTTGCGCAGCGGGTGATAGGTCAGTCATTTGAGTTTCCATGCAACGAGGGCAATAATGGCGATGCTGAAAAGTAGGGTTGCTTGGTAGTCAGTCATCAGCAAGAGCCTCCAGTGCGCGGCGGATAATAGAGATACGATCCTTGTATCGTTCCGTTCCAACCAATTCACTCATCAAGTGATCAAACTCTTGCATCGCCTGCTCCTTCAAGCTCGGCGGCTTCGGGCGGCGATGCTTGCGTAGGTCTTCCCCACTCCATGGCGGCAACTTAGGGAGCCACTTACAACACGCCTCCAGCTCTTGGTCTGCTCCCCATTGGGCAGCGCGGTTGGCAACGTGCAGGTCGCTTTGTGCAACTTGAACAGGAGTGCCTTCGTGCCAGATTTCGGCAATCCACTGCTGCACCAGCTCTGGCGGTGGGGTGATGGGGTAGTCAGTCATTAGGAAGTGCCTCCAGGGCGCGGCGAATAAGTGCAAGTTCTTCAGGACCAAAAGTCACATAAGCTCCTTCTGTTCCTGCCGGTCTTGCTAATTCCAACGCCTGCGCCTTCAAGCTCGGTGGCTTCGGGCGGAAGGCGGCGCGGAGCCTGAGGGCGAGTTCTTCGCCGTAACCGTACTCGTGGCGTAACCACTCACAGCACGCCTCCAGCTCCTCGTCACGGGCCTTCTGCAGCTGGGCCTCGTTGACCTTGCCGCATTGCTCGTAAACCCACTGGGCGGCGCGGTCTATCAGCCAATGTGCGCGGCCCACGCCACAATCGCGATAGCGCGGGGCCTGCTCTAGCCACTGTTGCTTCAGCTCTCGCGGTGGGACGATGGTGGTCGGTGGGACGATGGTGGGGTGATCAGTCATTGGAATCCTCCAGCTCAGCGAGGCGGTTGAGGGCGGCGAACAGTGCGTCGTAGTGACACTGTTCGGTGCAGGGCGTTGACCGCAGCGCCGCCAACCCCTGCTCTGCCAGACTCGGTGGCTTCGGGCGGCGTCCGGCGCGGAGACGGTCGGCCACTAGCTCATATCCAGGGATGTGTTTGTCAAACCAAGCAATGCACGCCTCCAGCTCTTCGTTGGCGCCCGCCTCAAATGCCTTTTCTATTGCCCTTATCTGAGGCAGCCCGTACAACTGCTGCACCAGCTCAGTCGGTGGGGTGATGGGGTGGTCAGTCATTGAATCTCTCCGGGGTGGTGGTGGGCTCCGCGTCGAGCTTCCGCAACTCAGCGCGGATGTTTGCGGCCATGAACCGATTGCCATGGCGTTCGGCGATCTCAAGCGCTTTCAAGTAGCGCTCGCGGCGGGATGGTTTGCTCATGGCGCCAACCTCGCTTTGCCCCATCGATGATCGCGATACCAGCTGGCGATCTCGGGTGTCCATGCCTCGAAGTGAGGCCAGATAAGTTCACACAGCTGCTGAATCTCCCATTGGGCATCGAGCTTGGCGCGAAGGTCCAAGAAGTGCATGAGAGCCCGTAGACTGAAGCTGACAACAAAATGCTGGCGAAAGTCGAACGGCAACAGCCCACGGGCATGTTCCTCGGCAAAGCCCAACTCCAGCTTGGCAGCGTACGCTTCAGCTGCGGCATAGCAGCTCTCTACGTCTTCCGCTCTAAGCTCCGAGCTGTAGCTGTACTTTTTGCCCTGCCGGTCGGTGTATTCGCCAACAGGCCGCAAGTAGAAGACCTCTTCGATGTCAATGCCAATGCCACGGCGAGCAATCTGCGCCACACGCTGACCGGTGTAACGCATCGACTGCACATCAAAGCTCACGCCAACTCGATGGGTCCGGGCTTGCTGCATCACTGAATGGGGAAACCAGCCGACGCTGAATGTGATGCTCGGATGCTCCAGTGGGCCGTAGTGCCCGCGACCACCTTGCAGCAGCCGCTTAACAGCAATCCTGCCGGCTTCCGACTCGCATGGCGGATCCTCGTAGGCCACGCATTGTTCGCTGTAGTCCTGGTGCATTGCCTGCCAGATCAGCTTTTGTGGCTGCTCTGTTCGGTTCAAGCACACAACGCGGAAATAGGGATCATTCATCACTAAACACCGCCTCAAGCTGTTCGTCATCCATGTCTTTGATGGCTTCACTGAAGCCTATAAAAGTGGCCACAATCACTGTCCCTGGTGACAGTAATGACATCAGCGACATACCAATGCGTTGCAGTGGCCCTGTCGTGCGATTCAGCCCTCGAATCAGTTCACGATGACGCATCACTCGTCCTCCAGTTCGATGACGTGATGTAAAGCACGAATGTAGCCGTCCCAGTAACGCTGCTCCGCGTCACCCTGCCTGAACGCTTGCTCGTAACGGTTGTACCCCTCGATCAGTAGATTCCTGACCGCATCTACGGTAACGTCAAGTGGTCTGTCAAGTTTGGACACAGTTCAAAAGCAATGGATCTAGCGCTCCTCAAGCACCTACTCAAGAAGCTCGCTCAGACTACACGAAAAAAGAAGGAACTGCAACATGCGAAATCCGCAATGAAGGACGAAGCCGTAATCACGTGACGGGCTCCGGCTCGCTCACCGCAGCGCTAGGCCAGCGGTTTAACGCGTAAAGCTTCGCCCGCTCTGCATCCTCCGCGTGCAGCACCACCTTCATGCGCTGCCCGTCAGTAGGCTTCACCATCAGTCGATACATCCGAGTCTGAGCGCCAGGCACTGGTCGGCTTTGCCCAGGTCCGATCGACGCTTGAGGGTCATCGTCGTTCCACGTCAGCGCGGGCAAGTTCTGCGGCTTCATCTTCAATCTTCTTTAATGAGGTTGGTCCTAGCTCTTCAAGCAGGATTTCACGCAGCCTTGCTGCGTATGCGTCCTTGAATGTTGCTGGCGGCGTACCGTTTTCAAACGCTTCAATCTTTGCCGCAAACTGTTTGCAAATCCGAAGCTTTTTTTGAGCGCGATGTTGCCAGTCTTCGTCAGGCAATAGGTTGTGCTTGCCTTCAAAACTCTTGACCTCAGCTAAAGCTGTATGAATGCTTAGAATACATTCGATCAATTCATTTTGGAGCGTCGCAAGGTCTTCTTTGCTTAGCTCTGGCAATTCAGTTGAATGAACGGCACGATCTAGCGCTTTGCTATTAAAAATTGCCATATCAGGTGAAGGGGCAGCAATGCTGCCCCGGTAAAAGTCAGAACGGGAAGTCGTCTTCGACTACATCCCCGCCAGTGGCTTCGGCTAGTGCCGCAGCACCATCCTCAGCCTTTTCATACTTGTAGTGAGGCTTGAAGCTCAGGCTGAGGTAAGGCTTGCCGCTGCTGGATGTTTTCTTCCAGCCGCTGATCGCAAGAGGAATCTCATTGCGATCACCGATCGGCTTGCCCTGCATGATGTACTCCGCCAACGCATAAGCAACGTCAGCGGGGATGTTCATCACACCATCGTATTGCGGATAATTCTTGGAAGGATCGTAGCGATCCTTCATCCGCTTCTTGATGTCTTCGGCACTCTGCGAAAACAGAGCACCACTCACGGCAAAATCAGTCATCAGACTTAGCAGAGCAAAGGATGTAACATCCGTTCTTGGAAACATCAGAACGGACAGAATAGCGATACTCAGAACTGTCCTTGGACAGCCGTCCTACCACTTGAGCCACGGTCGAGCGCTTATAGCCCTCGCCGGACTTCTTATCATGATACTGCACAAAGCACGCTTCTTCGGGTTTAAGCTCAAGAATCGCTTCGCGCAGCGGTGACGTTTTGCTACGACGACTGGTGCGGGGCGGAACGTCAGCAATGCTGACCTTTTCGATAGCAGGCATGAGTGTTGAATTGCTCTTTGAAATCTTAACCCCTAGCGGCGATTTGTGCAATCAGCGTTTTGTGCTCCTCTGCGGTAAGCTCCTCGGCTTTTAGCAGATCGTCAACTCGTTTGCGCATTGCCGGTAACTGATCTGGCGTGGCCTGCTTAATCGCACGCGCAGCAACTTGGAAATACCCAGTCGGCTGCAGTTTCTGCACAAGCTTCCGGCGTTTCGGCGGCGTCCACTCGCACACCACCTCTTCCTTGATGTCTGGGCTACCGAAAATTCGGATGCACGGCTCATCCCGCCGACGCGGGAACGGCATGATCGCTGTCGTGGTGTACAGCGTCACCCTCTTACCGATCCATTCCTGCACATCACTGCCGAACATCGCACGAATGCACACCGCATTCACCTTCGCGAGCACCAGCTGCATCGCGGTTTCCTCGAACGTCATGACTACCTTTTCTTCTGTGCCCTGGTCGGTTTCCAGTGGCTCCTTCGCCACAGCCTTGATCGAGTAGGTCGCCTTCCCATTCGGGATATTCCCAGCTTTCAGGAATCGGCTCGGATACAAGTCGTCAAAATTCATCAGTCGAGGCCCTCCAGTTCCAGGTCGTCAGCATCGGTGTCATTGGCTGGATCATCAGGGCGGATCCAGCGTGGTGCATCCATCACATGCACACCCCAGCTTGGCCACTCATTGATGCCACGGCACTCCTTGATCAAGCACATCGCTTCCTCCCGGCGGCGACGGCCTTCGTCGAGCAGGTCATCCGAGATCACGTTCACCGACCAGTTGTATGGCCACTGCCATTCGTAGGCAAGCAACACGATCTGCCTTGGGTAATCGCCGTAACGATCGCGGTACCCTTCGGCGTAATGCGCCACTTGGATGTCGTAACCAAGCGAATACGCCTGCCTTGAGAAATGCGCAGGATTTGCGCTGCGGGATTTCTTCAAGTCAACCAGCAAGCCGTGATAAGCATCTTCGATGTCGGGGAGATACCGGCAATCCATTTCGTGCTCGGTGTCGTGCCAAAAATGCGGTTGCTGCCCTTGGCCTTGCAGGTAGATCGATGCCACTGGGTCGTTGCGCAACGTGGTGGCGATTGCTTTCGCAGTGTGGTGCCAATCCTGCGGAATCACGGTTGCAAGGCTGGCCTGGGCCTGCTCTTCGCACGCATCCCAAGCTTCCTTGCCCGCCTTGGTGCGGCGGTTGACTTCTGGTGCGACCACATACTTGCGGTCAAATTTCTGCGGCTCGGTGATCAAGCAATCGACCAAGCTGCCCTGCGTCATCGCATCTGTCGGCTGCACCGGCATCCGCTGCGGATCCTCATATGCAGCCCAGTAATCAACCGGCGTGCCGCACGCGATCTTTTTCAGCTTGCTCGCTGAGATCGCTGGGTGGTCGTGATAGTTCAATGTAAAACGCAAGGTGGCGTACAGCCAGAATCATACCATAAAAAACGCCCTGTCGCTGCAACGACAGAGCGAATCCCACTGATCCACGCTCACATCATACCGCTGCCTCGCGCACTGGGAACCCCAGCTGCTCGGCTTCGCTCGGCCGCAGCTTGCGAGCCCATGCCTTCGCCACGATCTGGTCCCACACGAAGCCAGCATCCTTGCACTGCTGCCGCTTCTCATATGGCAACTGCGCCACATACACCTTCCTCGGCTCCAACGCCTCGATCAGCAGCCTGGTCAGATCAGGTTCCCGCTTCATCACCTCCGCCAAATACACGCAATCCGTCAACGCACGGTGGGCGGACCACACCGGCACGCCATAATCCAGCGCCAGGCTCACAACCGATGGCCGGCCGCGTTTCGAGTTCCTAGGCCACCGCACGTCATCCATTGTGCAGATCCACTGCAGATCCAGCTCGGGCAACCAGTGGCTTTTGAACCACTTCCGGTCAAACTCAGCGTTGTGCGCAACGGCATAATCAGCGCCCCGCGCCATTCTGTAAAACGCTTTCAACATCGGCATCCTCAGCCACGGCGCTGATCGCGTCAGCTCCGGCCTGATCCGATTGACGTGCTCAGCATCATTCGTCTCTGATGGCAGCAAAAAACTGCATTGCGCCACCACATCACGAAGCTCCACATCAAAAAGAATCCCAGCAACCTCAATGACGCACGCGCCATCGGCGGGGTCAGTCCCGGTTGTCTCCGTGTCGACAATCAAGATCTTCTTCATCGTCAGGCTCCCATTCGTGGCAAAGATCAGTCAGAAAATAGTCATAGCGGTCGATCGCCGCTTGGATGTCGTGATCCGTCATTCGGACCCCGCGAAACAGTTACAGCCGCCCCAATCATCAAGCGTAAGCTGAGTAAGATTTGGCGCTTGCCTAAGGCGAAACTCTCTCATCGTCATTGGAGTTGATTTGCCGCCAGACCGATCTCGCATAATTGCAATATCCTTTTCAAGGTATTTACGCATTTCCTCTTCTTTTTGTTCGTGAAAAGCGTAGCGTTCAGGAAAGTGCTGCAGCAAATGCTTGAATGCGCTGTGTCCACCCTTAACGCAAAACCCCCCACAGTTTGCATGTGCAAAGCCCATGTCATAAAGCCTTGGCGGCTTTAATCCCTCGGCATCAGCAAGCGCAAAAAAGTCTGGCCTTGAAAGCCAAGGCTCCCACATCAAAGGGAACTCGACCTTGCGTGGCGACCATCCATTCACAATCGCGTCTGTCCTGTGAGCCTCTTGCCAATCAATCCCGAGATAAAGGACGACTTCCTCGGCAATTGATTCAATGTACTTCCTGCATGTTTCCTGCTTTAAGCGTTTGGAGCAAGTGGCAAGCCTGCTGTTGCCAAGGAATCGATCGTCCTTAAAAACTTGCCAAGGATCCCTCCCGTCACGCAAGACCACAAGATCAGCGCCAACATTTGCGGCAGCTTCATGCAAAAACCGATAATTGTCTTCATCTTCAATAAGCGTATCCGCAAAAACAAGCCGCACATCATCAACACCAAACCTTTCAGCAACACGCTTTGCGGCAACCCAGCTGGCAATGCCAGAGCTGAAAAATACGATGTGCTTCATGACCAGTCCTCCAAAATCGAAATAACAGTTGCGCCATCACGCTTGACCTGTCGTAACGCATCCTTGAAATTCAATGCCATGATCCGCTCGGTGCGCATCAGGCCAGACTTCTTCTCGCGAAACGTCGCACGGTACGGCCTCGGCTCGCTCATGCTCTGGATCGCTTCATCGCGACCGGGCGATTCTGGGATGCCAGCGTCAGACATGATCTTGCGCCAGTCCATACCTCACAACGGGTTCCGGCACCAATAGCCGGTAGCTGCAGTCAGGATAAACACAGGAAGCCTTATGAATAGCCTGGCGCTCGTTCGCAGCCATGACCTCGACATACTTGCGGCCCCAGCCGCGACTTTCGCAAGCAACGCAGAAGTGATACAAAACACAAAGGCAGCGGACCCGCTTAGGATAACAGTATGTCCTTCGCTTCGTCAACGGATCTGGCAATTCCTGCGATTCCGCCTGCGCTTACGATGTGGTCGATGAATTGCTGCTGTTCAGGCCGCACCCGCCCGCGAGCAGATTTCACCTCCACCGCAGCAAACTGCGCGATCTCCTGACCCACCATCTCAGCAGTCACCCGCACACGGCGATACCCGATCAGGTCCGAGCCGCCAGGGCTGCCCACGCCAAACTGCACATAACGACCAGTCCTCGGGTCCGGCAAACTTCCACTATTATTCCGCCATAACCGCACACCACCTTTACTGCATTGCAATCGAATCTGCTGTTGGATTTCAGTTTCGCTTGCCACGTCCAGCCATAACTCTGCGTGCCCAGCCTACGGGATTCTTGTACCCTCGGTTTCGACCCAGTTCGATCAACTGCTCGATGCTCTGAGCTTGACCCTGTTCACGTTTTCGTTGCTTCTTTTCATTGCGCTCCCGAGCGGCTTCAACTCGCAGCTCCTGGAGCGTGCCGGCAACAGTTGTCAGCTCACGCCTTGATTCAGCTGCAAACTGATGGCCGCATTCCTCGCATCTACTTGCTTGCGCATTCGTTGCAGCAAAGCATTTCGGGCACACTTTTACTGAAGTTATCTTTTCGCGCTTCTGCTTCTGCTCGCCATCAAGCGTCCATTCCCTCTCCTCCAAGTGGTGACCCAATCGCAACGTATTCCCAACGTGATCCAGCACCACTGCCTTATCCTTGCCTGGTGATGGCCGCAGGCACCTGCCAATCATCTGCAGATGCAGTGCAGTGCTCTGTGTCGGCCTCAGCAAAATGCAGCCGCCAACCGATGGCACGTCAACGCCCTCACCAATCAAGCTGCAACTTGTCAAAACCTTAATCTCGCCGCGACCTAAAGAATCCAGCAATCCGCGTCGTCGCACTGCATCCATCTTTCCATCAATGCTCGCAGCGGATATGCCGTTCGCCATAAACAATCCAGCAACAGCTTCCGCATGAGCGACTGAGCAGCAAAACGCAATCGCAGTCTGGCCGTCAAGATGCTGCCGATAATGCGTCAAGCAGTCGCCCATCGCCTGCCCTTCCTGCAGCAATCCCTCAGCTTGCTTCATGTCAAAATCGCCCATACGCTTCCGCAGTCCCTTGGTTTGGATGCCAGGCGGCGCAAGCACCTTCGCATCGGCCAAAAATCCCTGCTCAGTCAACCACTTCGCGCTAGGTCCAAGAACCATCGACTCGTAGTTCTCACCCAAACCGCGACCGTCGCACCTAATCGGAGTTGCGGTAACACCTAGCAACCTTGCCGTATTGAAATACTCAAGCACCTTTGCCCAGGTGCCAGCCGTGGTGTGATGCGCTTCATCAACCACCAGCAGCTGAAAAAAATCACGCGGCATAAGCCGCAGTCGCCTGGCCAGTGTCTGCACTGATGCGATCTGCACGGCATGGCTTAAGTCCACGCTGCGGCCAGCTGCAATCAAGCCATGATGCACGGGCATCGATCTGCTGGCTTGGTCAAGCAGTTCAGCTCGATGCACCAGCACACACACACGGTTGCCGCGCTTGGCGGCCTGTTCCGCGATATGGCTGAAACAGACAGTCTTGCCGCCACCGGTCGGCAGTACCGCAAGCACTGACTTGTGACCAAGCTGGTACTGGCCACGGATCTCATTGATGAGCTGTTGCTGGTAGGGGCGGAGGTTCATGAGAATCAGTAGGAAAAAATACTCGCAATCCTGGATCTGGTTGTAGCCGTGTAAACAAGCGGATTCAGCGATTCCGCTCCTCTGAACCTGCCATTCCAGATGTCTTTATGGATGTAGGTCTTATCGAATGTAGATCCCTGCGAGCGATGGACTGTCATCACGAACGCAGATCCGAGAGACGCAAAGTAATCTTCAAACGCGGTCACAACATTCCACGCTTTTTTGTACTCAGAGGGAGAATACTTATACTTGCTGCCCTTAATTCTTCTCAGGTTTTGCTTTACCTTCGAGAGGCTAGTTTTCAGCGGCGAAACCGATGGCAATGTATAAACGTTGTCAACATACCCTTCACTCTTCTCGCCTGTCAACAAATCGATTCGAGAAACCCTGAGCCTATGAACAGTTCCTTGCGGCTTCCACTCAACAACACCATCTACGCCTTTGATGGTGGTGCTGTATTCAAGCTTAAAATGTTGAAATATGGATTCATCTACAGTAACATCTTTCGTCTCAAGTACCACGACCTCGGACGAATTGTTGAACCTGGCTTGGTCAATTGTCGGCGTGATGTACCTTTTCCTGAACTGCAAAACCTCTCCCGGCAACCACTTGAGCGCGGTGTCAGGACCAAAAAGCTCAAGTCTCAGACTAGAAGAAAGAGCATTAACGCTTGCATTTTTCCAACAAATAGCTCTTGATGTTGTTCCGTTTTTCCTTACGTCTTCAATAAACTCTCTCTCCCACTTGTGCTCCTCTAGCAATAAAATCTCGCTACCACCCTTCTTGGATGCTTCAGGGGATTCGGCAAGCTTCTCGAAGTCTCTCCTTATCCTTGTAGCATAGTCAAGAACTGCGCCGCCATGCCTGACAACCTCCGCAAGCTCAACTGCGTATTTAGGTTGCCAGAAAGACAAAGCTTTCTCTCCAGACGGAGGCGGAAGTTGATATTTGTCACCAGACCAAATACAACGAACAAACTTGCTTGAGCCGCTGATTGCCGAAACCAGTGCATTCTCTATTTCGGACGAAATCATAGAAGATTCGTCAACAATAACCAGGTCAAACTCCTTCTCATGGAGAAGTTGAGCGGCCTTTTGTATTCCATCAGATGTAACCTCGAAAAGCTCCACACCCTCTTCGATTCTTCTCTTCACTCCAAGGAACGACTGAATCGTTCTCGAAAAGGAACCATCCGGCAGCTTGCTCTGTAGAACAGTTAACGCCTTGTTGGTAGGTGCCAAAAAGATCACACGCTTTTGGTCCAGCAGCTTTGCCGCAACTTGCAGCACGGTTGTCTTGCCAGTGCCAGCAGCGCCATGAAGGGCGAAATCTTCCGCTCCGCCTACGATCGCATCAAGGGCAGCCTGCTGCCCCTCGTTCAGAATCAAGTCGCTCAAGGGTTGACCGATACAGGTTGACTCGTATAGTAACGGCATCAAACCCATATGGCAACCATGTCAAAACAACGGAAGAAGGCCATATCCCTTGAGCTTCCAGTCGAGCAGCTTCAGTGGCTCGATTCCAGGGCCGGTCAGCTCATGTCGCGAGCTGCGCTGATCCGCTCCCTTATTGCTGCCGCCATGGAGCGCGACCAAGCATGACCCGCATTCAAGATCTCGCCAACGGCAGGTGGCCTGACCTGCTGCAAAACCTTGGTGGCCTTTCCGCTGATCAGCTCACCAACACCCATCAGCCCTGCCCTCTCTGCGGCGGAACCGATCGCTACCGTTTTGACGATCAGAATGGTACTGGTTCTTGGTACTGCAATCAGTGCGGTGGCAAGGACCATCAAGGTGGCGGCGGATCCGGTATGGATCTCCTCATGCGCGTCAAGAACTGGGATTTCAAGTCCGCTGCCCGTGCTGTAGAGCAGCATCTAGGCGTCGCACCATCGATCCCGAAGCCACCTATTGGCAAAGCAGAGAACGTCTGGCAATACACCAACGAGTTCTACGTCTGCCGCTTCCCCGGCAAGAAGATCCGCCCGCTTTGGTACAACGGCACAAAATGGGAGTGGAAGGCCCCTCCAGAGCCAAGGCCGATTTACAACCTGCTCGGCCTTCACGCCAACTCCGATGCCACGGTCATCATCGCCGAAGGGGAGAAGGCCGCAGACGCAGCCGCCAAGCTCTTCCCCGAATACGTCGCCACGACCTGGCCATCAGGTTGCAAAGCATTCAACAAAGCAGACTGGTCGCCTCTCGAAGGTCGCACCGTCATCCTCTGGCCCGATGCTGATGACGTTGGTCGTCAAGCCATGGCCAAGCTCGCGCCGAAGCTCCTTCAGCACGGTGTCGTCGAAGTCCGCATCGTCACACCACCAGAAAACGCGCCCGAAGGCTGGGATCTTGCTGATGCGATCTGGTCACCGGACCAGGCACGCGAATACCTCGAATCGCACCTCAGCGAATCAATCACACCTCCAGAAGACCCGAAACCTGAGTTTGAACCTGAACCGATAGAAGCAGCAGGCCCACTGCCTGGAGCTGATGATCACTTCATCTGTATTGGCTTTCAAGAAAACACCTTCTACTACCAGCCTTTCTCTACTGGTCAAGTCGTAGCGCTCGCTCGTGGTTCGCACACTGGCACCAATCTCTGCGCACTTGCACCACTCTCATACTGGGAAAATCTTTACCCAAACAAAACCGGCGTCAACTGGATTGCCGCCGCATCCTCACTGTTTCAGCGCTGTTACAAAGCCGGTTTCTATAACCCAGCCATGCTTCGCGGTCGTGGCGCATGGTGGGACAATGGCCGATCAGTTCTTCACCTAGGTGATCGCATCATCGTTGATGGTCAAGCGAGGGCAAGCAACAAACAACTTGAAAATTCTTCTTACTATTATCAACGCTTGATTGAACTCAAGGGGCCGGATTTGCCTAAGCCGCTGCCAAAAAAGGAAGCTGAAGAAATAGCAAAAATTGCAGCTAAATTTCTTTGGGAGACGCAAGGTTCAGCCATGCTCGTAACAGGCTGGATCGCACTTGCTCCGATCTGTGGCATCCTCGACTGGCGGCCTCACATGTGGCTGACTGCCGGTGCTGGGTCCGGCAAGTCAACGCTTCTTGAGGACTTCATTGCACCGCTACTTGGTGACATGAGGCTGATCGTTGTCGGTAACACATCTGAAGCCGGTATCCGCCAATCGCTCAAAGCCGACGCATTACCAGTTGTCTTCGACGAAGCAGAGTCCAACGAGAAACCAGATCAAGCCAGAATCCAATCAATCCTTAGCCTTGCTCGCGTCGCATCATTCGAGACTGACGCAAATATCCTTAAGGGTTCACCTGATGGCTCAATGCAGAATTTCAAAATTAGGTCGATGTTCCTGTTTTCGTCAATCGCCACTGCACTGAAGCAAGGTGCGGATAGGTCACGTTTTGCACAAATTACGCTAAAGAAACCCGAAGACAGATTCCCGGACAAGGACAAGCGGCAGAAGCATTGGGACGGTCTCAAGAAAGATTTATCCACCATCTCGCCTGAAGTCGGCCGCAAGCTTCAGGCCAGGATCTTCAGCCTCATCCCAGTCGTCCGTGAATCAATCGCGGTCCTCACCGAAGCTGCAGCCGAATACCTCGACGGCAATCAACGCAACGGCGACCAGTACGGCACCCTGCTAGCCGGATCGTGGGTCATGTGTAACGACGAGGCACCCACCAAAGAGCAGGCGCTTCAGCTTTGCGCTGAAGCCCAACTTCAAGAGTTCTGCAAGAACAACGAAAAGACCGACGAGAAGCGCTGCATCGACCTGATCATGCAACACCAGCTCAGGATCGAGGGCGACGTGAAGACTCTCACACGCACCATTGGCGAGCTGGTCGAGATTGCAGCTGACAAGGTGCTCGATCGCGATCTACTGAAATCGACCGTTGAAGCGACCCTTGGACGCAACGGAATCAAGGTCGATCGCGGCAAGGTCTGCATATCGAACAGTTCTAGTGCTATTGCGTCGATTCTTAGGGATACTCAATGGTCAAATTCTTGGTCGGATCAGCTTGAACGGCTGCCGGGAGCATGCAAGACCGGCTCGATTTACTTCAAGGGGATGGGCAGCTCCGCCAGGGCCGTGGGTGTGCCATTCAGTGCTCTGTGAGGGCCATTCAGCGCCGCGTGAGGGGCAAAAGCGTGAGAAATGGCCGATTTCTCACGGTGGCGTGAGACGACAGACCCCAGTCGTAGCAATGGATTTCGGCGATTTCTCACGTTCTCACGGTCTCACGCTTTGGGAAGACACCCCCCTATAGACATAGGTAAAAAAAAATTGAGAGGTGACCCTCTCTATAAATATCTATATTTAGGAAAAAAGTGTGAGAACGTGAGAAGCCTTGCGCTGGAAGGGATTTCGTCTCACGGCAGGCGTGAGAAGGCGTGAGAAATCGTGAGATCCCTTGCGGCACAAGGCGTGAGGGCGTGAGAAATTGATTTTTGTGGCGGAACTGCTACCGTTCCGACATGAAAACCATCACGTTCGACGTAGAAGAACTCATCGGGAAGCTGGATGCGATCCGTTCGACGCAGCTGCCGTATGCCGGTCGGCGGGCGATGTTCCAGCTCGCGACGAGGCTGCGGAAAGAAGCCTGGCCCGCTTATGCACAGCGAACGTTCACGTCGGGCAATCCGGTCCCGTTCACCACAGGCGGGCCTGGTATCAGGAACGGTGGAATCAATGCCATCGCTGATGGCCTCACGGTCAGGATCGACTTGAACCGCGATGCGCCTGGCGGGCAGGATCCTGCTCGCTATCTCGCGCCAAAGCAGGCCGGCGGTGAGATCTACCCGACGCGGTTCAGCCGGGCATTGAAATCTCGGGGCATCATGACCGGCGCGTACGCCTACGTCTGGCCAGCTACGAAGAACGAAAAAGCGTTTGCTGGGGAGATCAATCGTTACGGCAACGTCAAGCCGTCGCTGTATTCCGCAGTGCTGGAGCGGCTTAGTGGGAAGACGACGGAAGGCGGTAAGGGCACCAAATACCGGGGCTACAGGTTTTTTTCGGTGCCGGATGGGCGGAGCGGTCGAGAGGCGAAGGGATTCAAGCCGGGCATCTACCGCGTCAAAGCGGGCCAGTCACCGACGAAGCTGTTTTCCTACCTGAGCACGATGCCGACCATCAGCGGCAGGTGGAGCTTCGAGGATTTTGCGCGGAATGAGTCTGGGCCTCTGCTGAGGGAGATCCTGCCTCGGACACTGGCGGAGGCCCTGCGATGAGCATCGAACCGTGCCTGCAGGCGGAGATGTTCATGGAGCGGCTACGGCGTGACTCCAAGGAGATGAGTCGAGAGGAGCTGCTGGAAGTGATCGAGCACCTGTCGCGGCTGTATTCCAAGACCAAAGCCGGAGCGAACTGGCTGGCGCGGGAGGCAGCCCTCAACCTCACTCGCAATGTGTCGCCTGATACTTGACACGCTGCGTTCAACGGGTATTCTCTCGTTGCACACCTCGTTGCGTTTACTTATGACTTCTGTTGCGACACTGCGACGCCAAGTGCGGGAGGCCGATGCGGCTTACCGCGCTGGCCGTGCGGTGATGTCCGATGCCGAGTTCGACCAGCTCACCCAGCAGCTTCGTGCTGCTGCGCCCCATGCGCCTGAGCTGCAGGTGCCGGGTGGTGGGTCGAAGCTGCTGAGCCTGGAAAACGGCGATGCTGAGGCTCTGGAGGACTGGATCGCACGGAGCGGCCCCCAGGAGGCTCTGTGCGTGGCGGAAAAGGTTGACGGGTGTGCTCTAGCCATCCGGTACGTTGAAGGGCGTCTGAGCGCCGCCTGGACGCGCTCAGGGAAGGATGCAACCCGGCTTGCCGCTCTGGTCGCCCCTGTGGCGCTCACGCAGCCTCTGACCATCGAGGTGAGGGGCGAGCTGTACGACGCCGTTACCGGCCGCCAGAGCGTACCCGCGCAGGCCCTACGTCGCGCTGCCGCACCCAGTGGCGAGGGGCTCGGCTTCATCGCCTACACGCTGGTCGGGGCTGATGGCGATGAGTTCCTGTCTCTGGAGCGGCTTGCGCGGCTTGGCTTCGACACCGTGACCGGTGTGTGCTGCACCACGGCAGCCGAGGTGTTGGCCTGCCACCGTCAGTGGAAAGCTGGATGTTTCGGCCGATCTGAGCTGCCGACTGATGGCATCGTGATCCGCATCGCGGACCATGACGTACAACGGGAGCTGGGCTCTAACAGCAAAGCCCCTCGTTACGCGTTCGCGATGAAGTGATCATGATCTGGTTCAACCGATTTTTTGAAGGACTCGCAGTTCGTATTTTGCTGCGATCAGACAAGATCACGATGCTTGCGTTCAAGGATCGCGAGTGCAGTCAGATTTTTATGGCTGCAGCGCCGACGGATCCAATTGCGTTTGAGTTCTACGCAAGGAACGTAAACAATTTGGGATCGGGCAATACCGACCCAAAGTCAATGATGTTGGAACGCTTATACCACGCGCCTGATGCCGAAAAGGGCAATTAAAGTTTATGCAAACCTTTCACTTTCAATTGAACGATGACTTCTGCGTCTTCATCAAAAAACGAGAAGGATCTTACTTTCAGCTTTGGGGACACGGGCAGCTTGCCTACGCCCCAGGCCGATATGTCGATGCTGCTGTGGCTTTACGAGAGATGGCTGATCTGCGAGCGCAAGGTTTTGTCGAGCGATCCGGGGCCTGCGATGCGTAAGCTTGCTGGCGGCTTCGCTTGCGCTTGTGTTGCGTTTTATGTTGCTGGCGCCACATGCCGCAGCTGGGTTGCTAAGATTGCGTCTAAGGTGATGCGATAGAGTTCGCGTTTGCCGCTGCACCGCCCGCGGGGAGCGCATCCCGGCAACACCACAAATCTTTCAACGCATCATCATGACCGGATGGCAAAACACAGACAACGGAGATGCAGTGCTTAACGGCTGGTATGCAATTCTGATTTCATGGGGAACCCCATGGGAAGAAGATACGCCAGATGTTCTTAAGTTTGAAAATGGAGAATGGGTAAAGAATAAGAGCGCTTGTCACCTTCCAAACTTTAATCACTTCCAGGGCCCATTTCAAAGCTATGCAGATGCTCGCGACTGGGGACATGCAAATGATCCAGTTGGTAAATACTTTGCCGAGCGCAAAAACAACAAGATCTGCCCCCCCCCACTCGCAACTCTCAACCCCCCTGATCCCGCCGCCTCCTGACCCACCCCACACGGCCTACCGCAAGCTCATGACACGCCGCCGGCAACTGGCCGTATTGGCCGCTCAGCTCCACGAGCTGACCACAGAAGAAGAGCGGGAAGATTACCCCTTCTTCGATCACCTGCAGGATCTGATCAATGACA
>Ga0208161_1000347_pt1 | contig 26812 bp, 34 predicted proteins | sample CB_VirMetaG_3_FD_184538 | JGI IMG/M metagenome (GOLD analysis project Ga0208161, IMG submission 184538) | Freshwater to marine saline gradient viral communities from Chesapeake Bay - CB_1508_1S Viral MetaG (SPAdes) (version 4) | ecosystem: Environmental > Aquatic > Marine > Coastal | place: USA... | reverse complement strand
TCTTTATCCTTGGTCCTGCAGGGACAGGTAAAACCTACGTTACAGCAACCTATGCTGCAGACCTATACACCACCAAGGAAATAGACAAGATCGTCATCACAAGACCTCATGTGGCTGTCGGTAAAGAGTTAGGGTTTCTCAAGGGTGATCTAGAGGAAAAGACTAAACCTTGGGCATTACCTGTTATAGATGTATTGGAGAAACACCTTGGCAAGGGGGCAGTGGAAACAGGAATCAAGAATGGCAACATTGAAATGGCACCTCTGGCACTTATGCGTGGGCGTAGCTTCGATAATGCCTTCATAATTGTCGATGAAACACAGAACATCACAACGCATGAACTTAAGATGCTCTTGACCCGTGTAGGGGAAGGGACGACAATCGTACTCAATGGTGATATCCAACAGTCAGATCTAAAGGAAGCTGATGGTCTGTCTAAGGTAATTCACTTAGCAAAGAAACATATGTTGCCTGTACCAATCATTGAGTTTGGTGTAGATGACATTATCAGATCTGACATATGTGCTATGTGGGTCAAGATATTTATGAAAGAGGGACTATGACAGACAACGTAAATAACCCTGCACACTACGGACAAGGTTCTATTGAATGTATCGACTACATCAAAGATTTCCTTAATGACGACGAGTATACGGGGTATCTCCGTGGGAATATAGCAAAGTACTTACACCGATGGCGTTACAAGAATGGTGTAGAGGATCTCAAGAAGGCCCGATGGTATTTAGAAGCACTAATCCAACAACAATCACGAAAGTAGATACATGACCCTATATGAAGGAATAATACTACTTAACTTATCTATTACGGGTTTCTTAGCTTACAAGTATGGACAATTAAAATCTGAGATAGAGGTGTTGTATGAAGGCGTAGCTATGACAATGGCCCATACTGGTATGACAGAGGCTGAAGAAGATTAGACGCAGTGTATTAGCACAAACACAAAAAGACCCCTGAGTCCACTTAAGGATTCAGGGGTTTAGTTTATTTAGAGTATGGTTATTATTGTTTACGTCTAAACAGAGACATTATACCTCTGCCTATCTCTGAGGGACTAGGAGCAAGCCACCCAAGTATCAATAATATTAATAATAAAGGATCTATCTCAGAAATGTTTGTAGTGCTGTTATCTTGCTCTATGCTCTCTACAGGGCCTTCTGGATTAAGCACAGGTCTTACACTACGGTCAACATTTGTTGTCACACCTTGGTAGTTTTCTTTACCAACTTGAGTATTAGCAGCAACATTAGGACCACCCCCGCCCAATAGAAATGAGGGTATCTGACTACAACTACTTATCAGGGTTATTAGTAGTATGGTTGACAGTACTCGTATTTTTACCATTTACATATATCCCAAAGAAACCTGCACCTGCCCCAACAATAACAGATACAAAACCTGCTTGTGCATTGGTAGGATCTGGTAAAGCCATAAACCATGTTGTCGTCTTATAGAATGCAAACCCATACAATGTTATAATCATGCGTGGCCATATGCGCCACTTATCCAACCACTCTGGTGTTATAGACATTTTCAGCTATCCTTCTATTTGTAGTAATAATAAGTATCTTACCGTTCTTATCATAAACGTAATACTTATTACCAATCTTTTCCATTACTTTGTACTAATCCATATAAAGAATGCTAAAGCACCTACACCAGATAACAGAAGTAAGATTGATATAGCCCAAGTAATAATAGCCTCTTGGATCTCAGCCTTACGGTACTCGTGATCTCTCTTTTGTTTACGGATCTTAGCTTCAGTCCGTACCAGTTCTTCCCAAGCGGGTGGACCATATACAAAGCTGATGTGTTGTCTTAGTTCCTCACGCATAGCATCTGCCTTACGCTTGGCATTCCAAACCTCTAGAGCTTCTGCCTCTACAGAACCACCAAGAGATTTCCACCACGGTGGGTTGTTTACCCTTTTCTCAGCTTGACCTAAGTCTGACATGGCACTAGCCCATTGGGATAATTGACCATGCATATCTTGTAGATCACGGCCTACCTGAATACCCTTTTTGATAGCATTAAATGCTACAGTGGCACCAGAGATAATTGTAATAGGGTCCATTATCTTTCTCGCAGCGCATGTTCTATACTGTCGAGCTTGTTAAAGATTGCTTTAATGGTTTCTTTCATCTCTTTCATTTCCCTGTCGTAGGAAACTCTAGAGCTTTCTAGTTGAGATTTAAGTACAGCTATTTCCGTTTCATGTTTATTGGCTCTAGAAAATAGATGCCACACTACGATTATGACAGGTGCTACTAACCACTGCATTATAATGTCTATCATCTCGTACATACTTATACTAACTCAAAATGTGGTGCATCAATAAAGGGACGTTTCCCTTGGCTACGACGAAGGTCTATATACTCATTCATTAGATCTTCTGCTGTACCATTCCAATCATTCAAGTTCTTATGCCATGCAGCACCCCAGCGAAGGGTCACACCTAATTCTTTAGCAGCCTTAAGCATTGCATCAGCTATCTCGTCGTATAAGTTTAGTTCCCAACGAATACCATCACAGTATGCTGCTAAATCTACAGCATTACCCTCAAGATGCTTTGACTTCATAGTCTGAGATGCACCTTTAGCTACAAGAGCCTCTTGTTCTTTGACAGTTCGTAGACCACAAATCACAGAGAAGTCCTGCTTAGATAGTTCAATAGCACGAGAAACAACCGCCACTAAGTCTGGGTTTACACCCTCTAGTTTCTGTAAACTACGTGTTCCTAATTGATATCCCATAATCTACCCCTTAGTATTTAATGCAGTATAGCATTGCAATGTTTCTTGGTCTTGTTTCATTACCACCAGTGGCACCTGTATTTTGACTATAGCCAGACCCTACGTTTAGTCCTGTATAAGCGTCCCAACCAGTCCGTGCGAATGTCATTGAGTGAGTGTGCGATTTAAATTCATCAAGCTGGAATGAACCGAAGGTACGACCACTGTCTATACCACGACCAGCATCCCAACCACGAATAAATTCACCACGAAGGTCTGGTAAGTTAAATGTAGTTGACCCATCACCAGAGCCGTATGTTGTGCCTATAGCAGAATACAATCCTGAATAAGTAGAACGGGAAACTGCTGTACCATCACAACTTAACCAACCTGTTGGTGCTGAACTCATGGCAAAGACTTGAACTGCACCTGCAGGTAATACGGAAGCAGAGGGGCTAAAAGTGCCAGATGCCTCACTGACAGTGCCTAAAATAATCCAAGCACTATCTGCCTCATTACGTTTCTTAATTTGATCATTAGCAGTATCGTACCACAACATATTAGCATAGGTGGTGGTAGGTGCGCTGGTTCCACTCGAAAGTGAAGCTAAAGCCTTTAGTGCATTGTTAATGTCGGTACGAGCATTAGATGCTGTCTGGTTTGCAATATCGAAATCGTGTTGACTCATGTTATCCTCTTAGTATTCTACATCTACACTTAGGGTCAGGATAGCGGGAGTATAGTTAGTGTTATCGCTTTCCAGAGCTGCCTTAAACTTAAAGGCACGACCAGTATAATAAGATCCGTTAGCAAGTTCCCAACCATTCCAAGTAGGAGTACCTGCTGGATCATCGTTAGTAGTGGCGACATAAACTGTTACACCTACGTCACCCCAGTTGGCTGTTTCAGTAGTCCAATCATCCCAGTTATCTGGCCAAGTATCCCAATTCTGAGGGATAGCATCCCATAACAAAGTACCATTGTCATATCTACGCTCGAAGGTTCTAAACCCTGTCACACGAGCATTACGACTGCTTCCAGTATCAATGTAGTTACTAAAGAAATACTCACCAGTTGGGCTTGCAGCACTTGTGTCATCAATCTCTACAGAACTAGAGACAACAACAGCATTGCTTGTAGTACCAGCGAAAGTTGGGTCTTCTGTTTGAGTGTCTGTAGTGCCTAGTTGAGGCAAGTCAGATGGAAGGACGACAACAGTAGTTACATTCTCACTGTAGTTATCTTCTTTGTCATAAGCCCTGATAAGATATGTACCACTACGTGCAGGTAATGCTGCAGTTGTAGCTGGACGTGGGATTTTCTCAATAACAGTAGTAGAGTTGCCCCAAGTAGCACCTGTAGCCTCTGAGTTATGCTTAACGACATAGTGAGACAAGTCAGGATCAGGTATAGGTGGCCAACTTAAGAACAAAGTACCACCAGACAGTTCCACAGATAGGGAACTTACATCTGAGGGGTCACCAATGAAAGCATTGATCTCTTGGTCTATAAGATTTTCCCATTCACCCTTCACGCCAAAGATATTGATTGACCTAGCCCTAAAGTCGTATGTACTCGTCTCAAGGTCTACAGCTTCAAATACACCTACAGGGCCAGTACCTACAGCCTTCCAAACTGTATCTGAGGACTTCTTAAATTCTACCTCAACCCTACTGATGAAAACGTCAGAGGTTGCTGACACAGTAATACGAGCAATGTTAGAAACCTTCTGGTTGGTAACCTGTGCAATAGCTTCCACAGCAACACCAACAGGAGTAGTAGTAAATGGTGAAGGGAGAGTTGTGTTGTCCCTTTCATACACAGCACCATCTGCAATATCGTCAAAGACACTCTCAGAGATTTCCCGTAGGGTCATATGAACCTGAAGGTCATTATTGTCTGTAAGACCAAAAGTCCACAACACAACCTCAAATTCTTTATTAGTCCAACCAAATCGACTATTAGTAAGACGGATATTATCCCCAACTTGTACTTGGAAGGCCCTCATGCCAAAGGAAGCCATAACCGTAAGTTGTTGACGATTACGTTCCAAATAAATATTAGCAATACGTCTTGCCATATTTACGTCAGATGTAAACGACAAGTTCAAGTCTGTGGCTAGTTCTTGGTTATTATCTGCAGTAAGAAAAGCAGCATTAGTAACTGGTGGAAAGTCTGTTACTTGCCAGTTAGAATCTTCACCTTTCCAAACACCATTAATAGTATTAAAGTTATCACGACGAGAATGACGAGTAGCTACAGAGATAGAACTACGCAGATCATCTTCTGTGAAATCAGCTACAGTGCTAGTCCAATATGCAGCTTTAGTGCGCCACTTACCTTGAGCATACCAAGCAAGACCACCCATAGCACTTAGCAGGTTTTGCATAAGATCGTGAGGGGCGGCTGCAGTAGTAAAGCTACCATTAAGGGTATACCTAACAGAGCCACTCAGTGTTGGGTAGTTGTAATAGTCACAGACATTAGCTGCAGTGATAAACAAAGTATCATCAAGGTTATCGGTAGATTCTCCAAGACCATATGTCGTACTTGTAATATAATCTCTTAGGCAGAGGGCAGGATTATCTGACCAAGCTGTAGTATCAGACCTTGGGTCATAAACCTTCTTACCCTTAATTACAGCAAGAACTTCTGGTACACCATTCGGAAATACGTCTTGATTAAATTGTAGCTGAATATAAAGGTAAGCAATACCACGAAGCCTGTGTGCAGTAGTCCACTCAGGTACAGCAGCCACGAGAGTTGAATCTGCTAATTGATCAGGGTCACCTAAATGTTTCTTAATGGTAACATAGCCATTATAACGACTAGGACTGGTTACATTCCCACTACCGTCAAGAGTTACAAGCTCCTCATTAAGATATATTTGGTCAAAAGAGTCAATCTCATGCCCAGTAAAGGCCAGTACCCTGTGTAGAGTTTCATTAGAACCACCAGTAGTAGCATCGAATACACGTACCCCAGCTACTTTAGTTTTACCATATACAATCTGATGATCAGCAACAGAACTTGTAGTCGTTACATTGTAACCAGTTTGTGCTGCAGTAGGAGCTTGTATAGATGGTTTAGGTGTAAGAGCATTAATAGCGGCCCCCATAGCCGTAGTGACTAAGAAATATGTGAGGGCTGAACTTACAGCTATTGTACCTACAGCAACACCTACAGCAGTACTTACTAATGCCATGCCAGCAGAAATAGCCATTCTTAATCACCTATATATTTAGAGTAGACACGTTCTATGAGATTAAACCCCATGTATTCCATCAGACTGTCAAAAGGTTTATGAACCTTAGTGTTTATGCTTAATACAGATACACCATCTTTTTTAAGACACTTCTCTGCAAACTTTATCAGTTTAAGACCAGTCCTACCTTTACGATGTTCTTTACTTAGATATAGTATATCATTAACTGCAAACACATGATCCTTGTAATGTAGGTTACTACCCGTAATAACGACAAAGTAACCAACTAATTCTTCTTTAACCCTAGCAGTGAAAATCTTAAGTTTATCAGAGTTCTCTAAAGTATGATAAGCATCCCAATCAGGATTTAACTTAATCAATTCTTTATTTAAGGCTATCTCTTCCCAATGCAGTCGTATAAGTTCTTGACAATCTTTCTCACAAGTATCTAAGAACTCTTGCTGGTAAGTGATCATAGGTTAATCCACTATACGGTTTCTAGCATCTTCTCTCTTCTGAGAGATCTCTTCTGGGATAGGTACACCCTTCTCTAACCAACGAGTCACATACCAATCAGTAGAAGCAAGATAAGCCCTAGCCTTCATATTGATTACAACTTGTTCATTCGTCATGGCCCAACTTTCCCCCAGAACAATTCTTTAGTCTGTAAGTCTTCTACAAACTCAAGTCCTTTGTCGTTAGGATAAAGATATTTCTGATAAGCATTAGTAAATCTAGCAGTACGAGGACGTTCAAGATCAATCAACTTATTCTCAATGGTAAGCTGCACAGTAGAACTATTCTCAGCTTCCTCAATATTCATCTGATCCATATAACCAGCAAATATCTCAGTCAGGTCAGTCTTACGATCTTCAAGAAGTATACTACTACCATCCTCAAATAGGATATAAGCAGCATTCTCTTGTAGTAATATCCCACGAGAGAAAGTACCAAAGTAAATCTTGGCCTGACGACCCTGATAAGGCTCACTGATGGCCAGTGAGAGAACTTCTGGGGGTATCCCACTAAGAGTAACTGTAGCCCCCTTAGCAGCGATCTCTGAGGTTTCCTCAATAACGTCGATCTGCAGTAGATTACCAGTACCAAACCACGACAAACCTTGATAGACGAGTGTACCAAGCCCTGTCCACATGCGTAATACTTCATCACCATCAAATAGTAACTCAATCGCAAAGAATGGATAAACGACATCATCCTCTAATACGTCTAATACAGCACTGGACAGGTCTCTTGACATAGCTCTTATTGATCCTCTTTAGGTGCTTCCAATGATGATGCCAACATGTTTACAAAAGCATCACGACCAACTTGTAGCTGATCTAAGTTAAACCGTGCATTAGATAGCTTACGGTCTAAGTCTTGAATGTGATTTAGCATAACCTTTTGGGCATCACTAAAATCATCAATAAAGTATTCTTTGTCGTTAATTGTGATTGGGGTTTTTTCATCTTTAGCCATCACAAGTCTCCTTTGGGTCGGGGTTACTCGTTAGCTGCAATAGCAGCGTTTGCAGCGGTCATATCTTCTGTCGTCCAGAAGTCTTTGGCCACCATGATTTTCAGATGCTCGACGTTGCGTGATACAGTGTCAGCCCATTCAGCATCGTCCATGCCCTCTGGTTGCCCTGCGTTTAGCAAGTCAACAGAGTGACCCATTGCGACATAATGTTGCTGTATTTCTTCTACTGTCGGTGTGTCTGTCATGTTCTTTCTCCTTTATAGACAAAACTACCATAATGCTGCTGCCTAGCTTGTTCTGCTATAACAGCGGCGGCTTCAAGATCGTCATAGTATCCAAAGTGTTTTTGTTTTCCATCAACACTGACTTGAACACTATACTTCCCATGTTGCTTGTGCCAATGCACGTTAGGCACTTTGCATTTATTGTCAGAACGCAGCCGTCTGTTTAGACTGTTTTGCTGCTGCGTTGCCTCACGCAAATTCTCAACACGGTTGTTGAAAGCATTACCGTCAATATGGTCGATGATCTCTGGCAAGTAGCCTTTGTTCATCAAGAATATGATACGATGCGCTTGGTACTGCTTTCCTTTCATCCGTGTCTTTGCGTATCTGCCAGACTTGTAGATAGCAGACATGCCGACTTTACCACGGCGGCTCTGTACCTTGCGAACAAGATCACCATCATTGTATTCAAACATCTGATGAGCTAGTTCGTACAGTTCCGCAGTTGGTGTATCAGTCATGTCTTTCTCCTTTTCTGACTGGTTACGATTAAGCGTTTTCTAGGGCAGTTACTTTTGCCTCTAGGGTTTCAATGCGATCCATTGCCTCTTGCAGTGCCTTGACTGCTTTCATGTAGAGGATGGAGTAGTTGACCTGTTTGGTGACTGTTCCCAAATCTTCATTTGTCTGAGGGTCACGGTCTGGGCTTTCAAATACAAGGCCACCCATTCCAGCCGCTTCAACTTCTTGTGCAATAACACCAAGTTTATTTGGTGCGTCAAGATTGTCAGCTTTCATGCTGTATTTGCGAACAGTTAATGCCTTGATGTCATCCCACTGTGATGAAGCATCAATAATGTTTTCTTTTAACTTTTCATCAGAGATAGCGCCGTAGCTATTGTTTTGGTTTACTACGTTACCGTTGGAATATACGGAAAACTTATTACCAACAGTATCAGAAAAATAGTAAACAGTACTGCTAGTATTATTTGGAGCAGAACCAGTATATTGTACAGACAAACCATATGGAAGCGATGAAGCTGAGTTTATCACTTTCATTGCAAGTTGATTGCTTTTAGGTGATACAAACCACCAAGCAGTTTCACCACTATCAGACCAATAATAACCCCTCGGATTACCATCCCCATCCGACAGCACGATGTTGTTGCTTGAGGTGCGGATGTCCAAGCCGCCTTGGTTGCCGTTGTAGCGGCCAAGGATGGTGTTGTTTGCACCAGTTGTTACATAATATCCAGCTTGTTGACCGATAAATGTATTCTGGGTTCCTGTTGTAGAATAACCAGTCGCATATCCAAAAAACGTGCTGTAATAGCCAGTATGGGCGTTACCCGCTACGTCACCAACGTATGTGTTGCCACCTATTGACGTTGTTACGGAATACCCTGCTCTGTAACCCACAGCTGTATTGTTCCCAGACGTAGAGGATTGAGTTAAAGCCTGATACCCCACAGCAGTGTTTTGGCTTGAGGTGGTGTTGTTCTCTAAGGCTTTCATACCTATTGCGGTATTATAAGTACCCGTGGTATTTGCTTCTAAGGCTTCTTGACCCACGGCAGTGTTGTTTGCACCTGACGTATTATTATACATCGCTGAACCGCCAACGGCAGTGTTGTAGTTGGCGTTACTGTTTAACAAAGTAGCGTATCCCACGGCAGTGTTATAATCCCCGCCAGTGTTGTTCTGTAAGGTATACATACCTAACGCTACGTTGTATTGACCTGTCGTATTGCTATAAGCAGCCTGATACCCAACCGCCGTGTTGCTACTTGCGGTGGTGTTGTTCTGAAGTGCTTGACGACCAACGGCTACGTTAAAATTACCCGTAGTTGTCGAATACAAAGCAATAGAACCTAATGCAGTATTCTCACTGCCAGTGGTTAAAGAGTAGGCAGCTTGGCGACCTACCGCTGTTAGCTCTGCACCACCATTAAGTGTATAACCCGCCTGATACCCCACAGCAGTGTTGTTGCTGGCGGTGGTGTTGAGATACAAAGCCTGACGACCAATCGCTACGTTAGATGTGCCTGTTGTGTTTCTCTCAAGTGCAAAAGCACCAACAGCAACATGGTCACTACCTGTCGTGTTTGTGTATAATGCCTGATTACCGATTGCTATGTTCTGATTACCTGTTGTGCCATCTTCGTAAGCAAGTCGGCCTATAGCTACTATGCCAGCCCCCGTAGTATTACTATAAGCTGCTCTATACCCAACTGCGGTGTTGTCGCTGGCGGTGGTGTTCAAGCCTAAAGCCAAACGACCCAATGCGGTGTTGTATGATCCTGTGGTGTTTGAACTTAGAGCATTTGCGCCAAAAACTGCGTTATCTGTGCCTGTCGTGTTTGCATAAAGGGCATCATTACCCATTGCAGTGTTTAGCTGACCAGTGTTGTTGTATGCCGCACGATACCCAACTGCCGTGTTGTAGCTAGCGGTGGTGTTGTTGTCTAGAGCATTGACACCAATTGCCGTATTAGAAGAACCAGTTGTGTTGGCATACAAACCAGCAATAGATACGTTATTGTTACCTGTTGTATTGTTGCGTAGCGTATTAGCGCCAAAAGCAAAAAGCCCAGAACCAGTTGTGTTACTGTATCCCGCTTGATAGCCAACGGCTGTGTTGTAGCTGGCGGTGGTGTTGGAGAATAGTGCTTCTGTTCCCATTGCTACGTTTGCTGTACCAGTAGTATTTGTGTACAAAGACAAGTAGCCAAAAGCATTGTTGTTGTTAGCAGTGGTATTGTTGCGTAAAGAACTATCTCCATACGATGAGTTTCTTACACCAGTAGTATTCGCATACCCCGCTTGATACCCAACCGCAGTGTTGTTGCTGGCGGTGGTATTAGAGGCTAGTGCGTCACGACCAACCGCCGTATTTGCGCCCCCTGTGCTAGAGCCGCCTGACGCACCGAGAAGGGAGCCATACCCAATAGAGACGTTATTTATTCCTAATTGATAATAACCTGCATAACCGCCGTAATAGCTGTTATGTGTCCCAGTCGAATTGCTGTATCCTGCATATAAACCTGTGGCAGTGTTGTAAGTTGCGGTGGTGTTTGAGTAAAGCGCTTGATACCCCACGGCAGTGTTGTAGCTGGCGGTGGTGTTGTTATAAAGTGCCTGACGACCAATAGCTGTTAGATAGCTACCTGTCGTGTTGCTTTGCGCAGCTTGATAACCAAAGGCAGCACTATCCCCACCTGTCGTATTTGTAGTTAATGCTTGATACCCAACGGCGGTGTTAGCGCTTGCGGTGGTGTTGCTGCTTAAAGCGTCCATACCTACAGCGACATTGTAACTACCTGTACTGTTAGCGAAGCTAGAGCCATATCCAATACTTACATTTTTTTGACCAGTAGTGTTTGAATAGAGTGCTACAGAGCCAAGTGACGTATTGTATTCACCTGTAGTTGTATTGTATGCATTCAGATACCCCACTGCCGTGTTGTAGGATGCGGTGGTGTTGGAGAAGAGGGCTTGTCCACCCAAAACGGTATTGTATTGCCCAGTAGTTGTTGAATAAGCAGCGTTGTGACCAACCGCTGTATTAAAACTGTCTGTGGGAGATGTAAAGTTTTGGTTGAATAGTGTTTGCTTTCCTATGGCAATCGTTTTATTGCCTTGAGTATCAGAGGATAAAGCTCGCTGCCCAAGAGCTATGTTCATATAGCCTACAGTTAGAGCATCTCCTGCATCATCACCTATAATGACGTTTTCCGATCCAGTTGTTAGTGCCGATGCCGCAGCATTACCCAACGCCACGTTGTCAGTACCAGTAGGATAATTCCCATCCAGCTTGATCGTGCCGCCATCGACTGACAGCCCATCGCTGGTCAAAGTACCCGTGATATTGACACCGCCGCTTTCTGTGGCGAGTTTAGCAGAGTTATTATGGTAGAGCGTAACCTCAGCGTTTTGAGTGGCATAGATATAATTTGCGCCACTTGTATTGTCGCCAATTCGTATATTAACAGCACCTAAGCGCAAATCACCTGTGCCAAGCTCTGAAATATAACTATTTGACCCATCATGGTAAATCTCTAGGTCAGACCCATCACCAAAGGTCATCTTGTCGTTATCACCAAGGACGATGTTCTGGGCTGAAGCACTGTCTACAGTGATGGTAGTGCCTTGTACTGTCAGGTTACCCGTAACAGTGAAATCACCATTCCCTATGGCTGTCCGCAGTTCTGATGCAGTGATAGCTTTGGTTTCATTAGCACTTGCATCAACTACAACAAACTCATCAGCGTCAGCTATAGTAGACCCTGTGATATTCGTTAACTCTGAAATTTTCTTGTCGGCCATATCTTACCTTACCCTGTAATAGCTTCTACAGCTTCAAAAGAGATCCCATAGAAGCTGGCATTGTTAATCGACCAAGAGGTTACATTTTCTTTAAGTCTAAAGACACCCTTGGGACTTGAGGTTATAACTGTTTCACTTGTGTAGTCTGATCGTAAGCTAGGCCAGATCTCTAGGCTACCATCACCATCTTGATCTTGTAAGACTTGATGTAGTTTAGCTGAAGAACCAGAACCTAGCTGTATGTAGTCACCTGCTAAGAGTGTACCCGTCATTACGACAGTGACTGAGGAGTCACCCGCATTACCTGTAAGAACACAAGAACTAACGGTCCCTCGTGGTGTAGCATAGTCAGGGTCACCAAGTAAGAATGTACCTACGGGACCTCTAAGAGACACTAGCATAGCCTTCCACTCTGCAGCCTTATCACGACGTACAGAGGGGATAGTAACAGATGCTTCCCACCGTTCACCACCATGAGAAACAATCTGTTGTTTGTATGTGAATGGGGACTGGGATGTAGCTACAGCATTTACAGCACGTAATTCTATAGACTCAATCCCAATCGTTGTTGGTGTACTAAGTGGGTAAGTAATAGCCATATTAACCGAATACCTGCTTCATTTGACCGCCTCTACGACGACTATCCATAATCTGTTGTTGTGTCATAGCAGCAATCTTAGGTGCAGCTTGTGCAATGATCTTCTTGACACTATCGTCACCATTAGCTTGGAATGCAAAGGTTTGGTTGATTGTTACACCACCGCCACCTTCTGCAGCTACTCCAAGTTTACCATCTTTACCCCTCTTAAGTGGCATGATAGCTTCTGGTCCAGCTTCACCCATTAGGCCAGTCTTACCACCAGACATTGGGAAGTATGTAGGTCCACCTACGACACCACCACTAGCGAATGCTTTAACTTGAGATCCACCTTGGAATACACCACCATTTGCAAATGGTAAGACACTACTAATTGCTGCAACCATCTTCTTAACGACAAGGACACGATATAGTTCAGCGATAATCTGACGTGCCATATCTTTAAAGGCTTGCTCTACAGTTTTAGTGCCATCTACGATAGACATGAAGGCATCTTCCATAGAAGATTCGATTGTACCCTTTAAGGCTTCTTGCTGTTGTCTAGCTGCCTCTATCACACGATTACGTTCTTCCATCGCAGATATTTCTTGAGCTATTGTGCGAAGACGTGTCTCTGAGGTCTTAATGTCAGCATCAGCATTTGCATTCTTAAGGTCTATGAAGAGTTCTTCTTCACGTCTCTTCTGACCAGTTAGTCGAACAAGTTGCTTATCTTTATCAGCCTGACGTTGAAGTTGTTTGATGGTATCTTCGATGGTTGAAGCTTTAGGGCCTTTAGGGGTTTTCTTAGGTTTTACTGGGTCTTCTGGTGCTGCCATACGGCTTTCACCATACGCTTGGTAAGCTAATACAGCCTTATAATTAGCCATATATGTAGCAGATGCAACTTCACCAGCTTGTTTCTTAGCATCTGCGTAATAGGCATTCTGCAGTGCCATCATATAGGCATGTGTTTCATCAGCCAGCTTCTTTTGTTCTTTAGCTTTGGTAATTTCTTGAGCCATTGCATTCTGAATGGCAAGCATAGAATTGGTGTATAACTGATTTTGTGCGTCTTGCTCTTCTTGCGCAGCTTGGGTCATCAAACGTCCAGAAATCTGGTAGTTAGCTTCTATCCTACTTTGTCTTCCTGCGTCAATAGCTGCCTGTTCGGTTGCAGCCTCTTGCATTAGACGACCAGCAAAAGTGTAGTTTCTCTTTATGTTATCTAACTGTTCCTGTGCAATTTCAGCTTCCATAGCCATAGCATCAGTTTGGATTTGCTGTAGTTTAGAAGCACTTTTTTGCTGCTCTTGCCCTTGAAGTTTTGTGATCTGCAATAATCTTTCCTGCACAGCAGAAATGGCATTAGTGGCTTCCTCAGATAGCTCATAACTATTAACATGCTCTTTTAAGAACTTACTCAGTTCTCCAGCGGCAGCAGCTTGTTCTTTTAAACCCTTTGCTTTTTGTAAACCCTCTAAAAGTCTTAAATATTCTCCCGCATAACGTGAAGACTCTGCAACTGATTTGTCAGATACCCCAAGAAACTCTGAAGCGGCATCAATTTGACTTGGGTCAAGCCTTTGCACCTTTTTAACGCCAAGCCCCAGAAAACCATTTTTATCCGATTCATAACTTATGTTTCGTATTATTTCACCAAGACCACCAAACTCGGAGATTTGTTTACTTAAAGTGATACCTTGTATCTGTTGCAATGCCTCAAGCATAGACCTTGCTTGGTTTGCAAGGTTTCCAAACTCTTCTGAAAGGGCCTTAGAGTCAGAGATCTGAGAAGACAAGTCACTATACAATGACAACGTCTCATTCAAGTTCTCCATTTGCTTTTTTATTTTATCGGACTTTTCACCTAAGCCAAGTAATGCAGTACCAAGAAAACCTACAGCAGCAATACCCAGACCAATAGCTGCACCCCAAGGGCCAGCAAAGAAACCTGCTAACTGGGAACCTTGTTGTGAGAATGCGATAAGTGGGTTAGTGCCTGACTGAATTTGAACAATAAAGTCTTGTACTTGATAACCAGCTTGTTGTAGAGCCACCTCATTAGCCCGAGCAGCCTTGCCAGATCCATAGAGGGACTTCTCAAACCTACGAAAGTCTTTTGCACTACCACGAGATAGAGTTTTAAGTTTATCAATGTTACTATTTAGACGGGCAGTCTCTTGGCTAAGTCTCTTCTTAGTTATAAGACCTTGCTTCTCAGCACGTTGAACATCACGGAGTTCCGCTTCTAGATTGTCCAGCAGTCGTACAGCACGGTCAATAGGTGCTGTATCTGCTTCAAAGACTACCTTAATATCACTAGCCACTATTAGCTACCCCCAAGTATACGACATCAAGACGTTTGATTGCTTCTATTTCCCAAGCTGCCAAAGGTGTCTCCGTCAATTCTTTCCATGCTTTTATTTGTTCGTATCCGATAGGGTTAGGTCCAGAGAACCCCATACTCCTACCATTGCTTAAACTAATAAAGGCAGACCAGATGTGTGATAGTAGTATTGGGAAATCTGTCGGGGGTTCCAATGCTTCTACTTTACGTCCAGTCTGCCTTTCTACTTGTTCTAAGTGTTCTCGTTCTGTAGTACCTGACTCAGTAGGTTTATTGAGCTTAAAGTTATGTTCAGCCCACTGTATTAAATCAGATACTACTTCTTCGTAAAATCCAGAGAGTTGCCTAAAGCCTCCTCAATCTGGTCTTTAATCCAAAACACTTCTTCATAGATCTCTTTAGCTTTAGCAACAGAGAACTTAGGTTTTACACCACCGTAAGTAATCTTCCAGTCTTTAGTTGCCTTTACTAAAAGCTCAATAGTAGCATCCTCTAGGTCTTCTGCAGTAATATCAACCTTTTTCTTAGATTGAGCTTGCTTAAGACGACGGTTAGTTTGTTCATGCATTGCAGCCTTATACTCTTTAGAGTGTGGGGCATACATTGTAATTACCATAGGTGAACCATCTTCGTTAGTCAGAGGTTCATAGGTATTAGGATGAACAATAGTAACCTCTACAGTGTCACTACTAGGTGTAAGATCTTTCAAATCCATTGTCGAGTTCCTTATTTGTTGTCGAATTATCGGGTCAATTTAAATGGGGGAGCATCAGACCCGACACCAACACTCCCCCGCCTCTAGCTAGAGGATTACGCAGTCTCTGGGCGACTGATTTTAAAGTTTGTACCTTCTGTTGAGTCATATAGACCAACGAATGACATAGTGATAAGGCGGCTAAGAGGGCCATCAACACCTACGTCTGCAGAGTTAACTTTAATACGAGGGAATTTAAATTCGTATTCGTTAGCTGCTGAAGGGTCATTAACTGTGATTACCAGTTCGCTTTCGACTTCATTCAAGAAGCGGTTAATCAAAGCGTCATTTTCAAAGTACGCAGTGAATGTACCTTCAATCTCTGCCATACCATACTCTAGAGATGGTGCAAAAGAGTTGCCAATAACGAATGTTGGTGAGAAGCTGTTGTTTAGTGTGAAGTCAATCGCAGTAATGATAGCTGCAGAAGACGAAGATCCTACGTTACCAATAGCTAAGTCACCTGAGTAAGCGTCAAATGGCTGTGCTGATGAAGAGGCGTCTTGGGTCTTCTGTGTAGTACCAATAGTCATGTTAGAGCCAACAATACCAAAGGTTGTTGTTACCATTTGGTTGGGGGCCATAGAAATACCCATTGTTGATACCGTACAACCTGTGAACAAACGAGCTTGGTCGATGTCAGCAGCATAATCTTCGATAGAGAAGTATTTAGGTGTTGTACCAACTTTGAGTACGTCTGGTGCTGATGATGGACTTGTATCCCATGTCGATAACATAGCAGCCTCTAGGAAGGCATCAAAATCCCCATCACGTAGGTCAACTACAATATCACCACCAACTTGAGTGTTACCATGACGGTCAACTCGTGTCATACGGTCAGCTTGGATTTCATTACCTGCAACACGATCACGAGTTAGGTTAAGTGAGTGTGTGTTGAATGGTAAGTTTTGAAAGTTTCCAGCAGGTGTCGTACCGAAAGTTACCTCTTCGATGTAAGACAGCGTGGAACGAGAACCCTGTGCAAAGGCCATTTTATTCTCCTAATTAATTATATATGTACCAGCCGATATTAATCGGCACGTAGTACCAAGGACTGTCCACAAAGCCCTGCTGTCTTTCAGCATAATCTATGGACACTATGATAGTTTCTAGATCAGAGTTTGTATACTCTATATCTGTTGTAGCCTCAAAAGCATCAATAACTTTGTTGGCCAGATCATCTGCAGTGGCAGGACCGTTACCCTCTGGGGCATAACAAATAACCTGCAAGACACCATCGTATCTTTGTTGTGGGTTCAAACCACGCACTGCAGGTCTGCGTAGTGTCGGGATGTATCGTACTTGGATATAGCTTGTACCAGTCGTAGGGCTGAATGAGACATTCTCATAAGCTATGCTAGGCAAACCAGACACATTAGATAATTCAGTCTCTAGTGCAGCACGGATGTCATTATGAATACTAGCCATGAATGTTTCTCACTTTTGCGTATACTGCATATCCATGCTTATACTCTACTGTCTGTGCATGTGGGCTATCATTACGAAGAGTTACTTTTTTCATACCTTCAAGGTCTAACTTAGCAATGTCACCCATAAGATTATCCAAAGCCTCGGCTTTCTTTACCCTGTCATCTTGACCTCTAGGTTTATTAGAAGATGAATAACCACGACCATAAGTATTAGAGCCAGCTTGCAAAGAGTGTGATGTTACATATGCACCAGTATCGACAGGTGAGTATTGTACAGCAGTTGTGGCAATAGCTTTTAGCTTATTGCGAATTAGATCTTCTGTCTGTTGTTCAACCATCCGCATCTTTTGCTTTAGGCTTGGGTTAACTTTGAGGGTAGCTTGAATACTCATTATTCCCTCACATCACATAAATAGCAAATCTTAGATCCGTTAGAAAAGATAGTTGTAACAGAGACAATGTTAACGGTATCACCATTACCTAAGATCTGATCTTCGTCGTCAGGTTCTACAGCTAATCCTAGTGCAGAAATAACGCATTTACGAGTACCACGACGTATTTCATCTACGTTAGCAATAATACCGTTGTCGTAATTATAAAAGTAAGCTGTCACTGCATAGTTTGTAGTAGCAGACCCATCAACAGAACCTGTGGCAGGGTTATAAGTACCCGCAGTAGATTTCTTACGGAGTGTAACCTCTTCACCAAAGTCTTTGACTAGATTGTAAAGGTCGAATGATCGAAATGACATCTAAGACCCCCTTAGTCGAAATCAGAACCGTACTCATCACCACTGTAACTAGGTGGGTTGCGGAAGCGGTCACGACGGAATGATGGAGCAATACGATCTGTATTAGCACGTACACCGTCAACGGCAGTTTTGGTGATACCACCAGCTTTAATACCAACTACAGCAGAAGTCTTCTTGCCTTGATATTCTAGGTTCTCTGCTAGTGCAGAATACTGCTTGGATAAGTTGCTATAATCTGCACTTAAAGCTCCATCTAGTGATGTGTTTACCTTACGTGCATATTGTGCAGAGATAGTCCTAGCAGCCCATGCTGCAGCATAGTAGACGTTATCGTTAGACTGAGCTAATGCGAAAACGATTTCTTCATTTTTAACTTGCTGGTCGTTCGTGTCGGTATCACCCAACAACAAACGGACAGAGTTCAACCGACCAGAACCTGTGGTCGTACTCAAATCAGTTTCGTCATAGCTCCAAGCCATCAATCTACCTCGTAATGTCCGTATGTTCTACGCCAGCTTCGAATTAGTCCACGTTGCTTATCTGCGATTTTGGACTTCTTACATTTCTTCCTGTCAAACTCGACTTGGGTATTTGTCTTCTTCTGAACCTTGGTATTGATGTTGTCTACAACAGCATGTAATGCATCTACATCAAGTTCTTCCAGACCGTCGCCAACTTTACGGGCAACTTCCAATTCTGAGCTGTGGTGGATATATCGTTCACGGTAAAGGATTAGAACCTTTTGTTCGTCGATACCTAACTCTTTCCACTTAAATTCATCACCTGCCTCTAGTTGACGACTACCTGACGTAAAGGGTATCCTTACAAACACTGGTCGGTCTAACTGAAGCGGTACATTTTCTTGTCGGATCATATGTCACCTATTGTCGGGAGGAAGTGGGGACCGAAGCCCCCACCAAAGTATTTTATGCTACTGCGCCGTTGAAGAAGTAGCCCAAGTCTGCGCCTGTGACTTTCATGTCATAAGCCATTTTAACTTGGATATGTTCTGCAACTTGCATACGCTTCAGTGCATCGTCAGAGAATGACTCAACAGTGATACCCAAGTTGTTCACACCGTCTAGTGTGTTCCAAGCGAAGGTTGCACCCGCCATTGGTGTCATCAGACCTGCGTTAGACGCAGTGTTAACCAACAGAGCATGTTTACCGCCGATGAATGCGTTGGATTCTGCAACACCTTCAACAGAAGCGTTTTTCACTGCTTCCATGACGTAGAAGTTTTCTACTTCAAAGATCTCAGCCAATTTAGCATTGGTGATAAGTGCAGTGTTGGAAACAGTTGCGCCGCCATTCAAACGAGCCAGAATGTCTGGGTGGTTGATCAGGATGTCACGGACTTCTTTACCAACAACCATTGTGTTTGGTTTGTAGCCACCAGATTTCAACTGCATGGTACGACGTGCAACAGTTACGTCTTGAATTGGTGTACCATTTGTGTAGTCTGACCACAAGTTTGATGGTGTTGAGGAAGAACCCCATACGCCATTGACGAAGAATGTTGAAGCAAACTGCTCTTCACGGTGGATCAACAGGCGGTTAACCAGAGTTGTTGCACCTGCAGAACGGATGTCCAAGGCTGCATCTTCGTTAGCAAGAGTTTGCTGATCGAAGTCCATACCCAGACCATATACGTCTGCATAGTAGCTGTCGGTTGACAATGACATACCGATGCGGTTGACTTCTGTACGTGGAGCCAATTTCGCAACGTCACCTGTACGGTTCATGTTGTCACGGTCATAGATGTAATATTTGTCAGACTGTTTTTGTACGCCAACAGTTGGGAATACTTTGTCTGCGATGAAGTTAGACTGATCCTGAACGTAAGCAATCGTTAGGTTAGTCAACGGCTGGTCGATATGGACCGAGGATGGTGTCAACATAGGCATTTCTATAATTCCTTTCTAAGCAGATTAAGCCGCTACGTTACCACCTTGGATCAGTTCGATAGCAAAGATTTGCCCATCTACTGCTGATTCCAAAGCATAACCTAGAACAACGTCACCTGTTGCTGCTGTCAAAGCGTCGCCAGAAGCATCTGTTTGAATTTGTGCGCCAGCAGCGATAGTGCCACCAGAAGTTACCATAACTTTACCAGAAACGGCGACAGTTACAGCTTTACCTGCTGTGCCACCAACCAAACATACGCCGATTGCATTTTCACCTGCAGCGTCAGCCAAGTCTACTTGACCATCTGATTCTAATGTTACGAATTTAAATTGTGCCGACGATAGGTCTTCGCCAGCAATGAATGTCCGTGTGTCACGGGATTGCATTACAGCCATAATTATTCCCCTTTATAGGATTTGTTGATAAGAGCTTTACCTTCGTCGGTTTTAGCTACGGCGGCATAAGCCTTAGCATAATCACTCTTTTTCATTTTGTTTTCGTCCATGTGGGACTTAACAAGAGCTTCAAGTTTATCAGCAGCAGATGTAAATTCTGATTCTGCGGCAGACTTACCTACCTCTTCCATAGACTCTGCGAAAGTTGCATCTGCAGCCTTCAGAGCTTCCATGATTGCTTCTACTTCACCAAATTCAGCAACCAAAGATTTAGCTACGTCTTCTGCAAAGTGGGGCAGAGCTTCTGTTGCACGTTTTGTCAACTCTAGATCTGCTTTAGCAAATTCTGCCTCTTCCAAAGCCTTCAAGATAGGCGCAGGGATGTCAGCTTTATTGATTTTCTCACCATCATACTCAATGTACTCTGGTGTAGCTTTCTTTTCGATTGCTTCAGCTTTAATTACAAAGCCATTCTCAATCAAAGACTTGCGAAGGCGTTCGTTCTCAGCTTTAAGGGCTGCAACTTCCTCTTGTAGAACGTCTGCTTCTGATTTCTCAGCTACTTCTTCTACAAGCTCTTCGGCCTTTTCCATTTCGGCTGCGTGTTGACCACATGCTTTTTCAGCAGTGCAATCTGGGCAGTCCATCTTTTCTTGGTCTGTCATAGTTTCTCCATCGGAGTTATCACGTTTAAACAAGGAGACCATTGCCTGTGCGTTAGCAGGACGATCTACTAGAGATAACTCATCCAGTTCTAATTGTTTTAAAAGGTTAGGCACTGTAGTCCTCCTTGATTGCACGGCCCCCAATAGAGAAAGCCGCAAGTTCACCAGATTTGACCTTGGCCCAAACGTCATCGTTATAAACTTTAAACGCTACGATCCAACCTTCACGGTCACTCTGTATGCCAAGGGATTCACCAATCTCTTTAGTGATAGGCATGGAGTGGATAACCGCCCCAATTTGATCCCCTGAATGCATTTCTTTACCGACACGAACATGTTCCATAAACTTGTTTACGGCACGTACCAATGTGTCAGGCTCAATTACATCGCCTTGACGGTCGATGATGGGTTCACCCTTCTCTGTGACGACAGATGCCCAACCGTATACCATACGCTGTTCATCATCAGCCTTGAGAATAGTACCCTCAACACTCTTTGTTAATTCAGACACAGAAGTGCCTCCTTCCCACATACGACAAGACCAGTAACGTGCTGATGTCTTATCTGTTGCAGTATCACATGAATGACGACTACGGAAATTAGCACGAGCCTTTGGGTTATCCCGACGGATCTCCATGTTAGGATCTCCGAAAGTAACTCGTTTCACTTTGTCGCCATCTTGAACGAACACTTCAAACTTTTTGTTGCCACCTTGAATACGACGTGGCTTGTTTAAAGTTACTTTTTCGCCTTGGTACTCAGCCTTGGCAAATTCTTCTTTCATGACCTCTTGTACAATGACCCTGAGAGCCTCTAAGCGGTCCACTGGTGAGCCTTCTGGCTCTTCTTGGTACTCACCCTCATAAGAGACCTCTTCTGCGCCTGTAGAAGGCTCATAGTAAGCTAAGTATGCTTCATGGCTCTCTGCTGGCATATATACAGCTTGACCCATGTAGTCAGAGACGTGTACTTGACCATTTAGACCCATGTCATAACTACGTGAGACAGCTTCCATCTCTGTAGTGAAGATGTCGTTAGCGTATTGTGCTTTCTTGATTGCACTGTAAGCAGCAGCCATAGCTCGTCCTTCATCTTTAGTTTTGTTGTACACTGAGTTAAAGACTTCCATAAACTGCTTCTTCTTTGAGTCAGGTACGTTTGATGGAACCTTTGATGATGATGAGTAGGGCATTATCCGATGACCTTTGCTAAATAACCTTTAAAGCTGCCATATACGACAGCACCTTGAGACCCTGATTCACAAGTGATCCGTATATCAGCATTCTTAGGGATAATAATTGCTGGATCTAAATCAATTTGCCAAGAACCTCCAGAAGCGTTAGCTGAGACTGCAGCATTCTCAATGAATACCTTACCAGCTTGTCGGACTTCTAGATAAAAATCTACCGCAGCAGACTGCTTATAAGATACTGAGCCAAAACCGCCAGTCAGGACGTAGTAATCTTCATTAGAGAAGGTTGTCGCAGCTTTAAATCCTTGTTGGAAACCTGCATCAATCTTAGAGTGGATCTTAGAAGCTGGGGAAGGTACACCCGCAGTTACTGTAGTGCCATCAATCTCATAGACATACACATTACCAACTAGCTCTGTACCACTATCATTGAACATACGAGAGACACGAGCAACTGGAGTGTCTAGTGCTACTGGAGTTTGACCGCTCAGGGTTACGGTCTGGACAACAAAGGTGAACTGAGAGTCTGTCCCTGTTCCAGATACTGTGTGGCACTCCAATTTGATAGACTGTGTGTCAGAAGCAGAAGATGAGGAAACATGAGTAATAGTGTTACCAGTCACATAGGTTTCATGTCCACCTACATTCCAGATAGTCTCACGGTCTGTTGATAATTCAGCAGACTTACCAAACTTGATAAGGGATTTAGCTTTACGGTCAATAGAAACCCTATCACCAAAAGTAGCCTCAATCTCACGTTCAGCTTGTACTAACCGTCCGTCAGGGACTTCATAAGCCCTTCTTGGCCAACCACCGAACATCATCTGTATTTCCCTTATCTCTTGTTGTATAATCCAGTTTGGATCTGCTGTAGTACCTAGTACTACCCGTCCTGTGCGTATATCATAAGCACCTAAGTTATGTGTTTGACTTATACTGGTGGGATCTACAACTGGATTACCAGTAAGTATAGTTCCAACACTAAAGTTCTCATCTTCTGTTGCCGTTGCACTAGGAACTATAGGAGATCCTGTTACAATGTCATTTGCTTGGAAGCTATGTACTTGTACAAGACCTGTTGTAGAGACCGCAACTTGACCTGTGACAATAGCAGTAACTGTAAAACTGTGAGATTGAGTTACAGTTGTGGTCTCAACAGCAGGAACATTGGTCTGTATACTGGTAGCAGATACACTATGGTTTTGTGTAAGATCTGCTGTAGAAATTACAACAGGGCTAGTAACTATTACAGAAGGGCTAGAGTTATGATCCTGTGTAATCCCCGTTGTAGAAACTACAGATGGGGCAGTGCTTATATTAGCAGGACTAGAGTTATGATCCTGTGTAATACCTGTGGTACTGACACTAGGAGATCCTGTAGTGATACTATCTGTTGCAATGAAGTTATCATTGATAATAGCATCATTGGATTCTGTTAAGAGGAGACTACTGTCCTCTTGTAATATCCTGCTAGACATATCCTAAACCCTTTAGGCTGGGTCAGGGATACCGATAGTAAATGACCCCAATGAGAAAGTATTACCTGTTGTCACTGATTGTGAAGTTGTTAAACTCCCAGTAGCATAAAGATTAGCTGTGCCATCTGTTATTGCATAGAAGGCTGCAGTACCAGTACCTGTGACACTTGCATCAGAGACAGCACCTACAGTAACCTCACGGCCACCACCTGTACGATCTGCAGGTGAACCAGTAGTAATAGTAGAGTTACCTAAAGTATAAGTGGTAGTGGCCTCTGCATAAGTAGTAGGTTCTGTAGAACAGATGTCAATGCGAGTGCCATTAGTTGTCAGCGTTGATAGACCGTTGTCAAATACGGCATTAGCTAGGGTTGCCATCTTTTTCTTCCTGTGGTTCTTGTTGGTTTACATCTGCATCATATCGTAGTTCAGCAATATCCATTAAGTCTTGAATAACCTCTGGGTGAGACGACACATCAATATTGGCACCATTCAAGTTGCGTAGGAAGGCTGCAATCTCACGTAGGTCATGTGGAGCAACATCACCAGCAACAATGGTTGGCATCAACTTATAGTTCAGACCGTTCAACTCCCAGAGGCGTTCAACAAGCTGTTTGTTAAGGACATCGACGATAGCTTGGATATAGCTCTCTAATGCACGAAGGAACAGGTCTGTCTTAGACTTGGATAGGGCGTAAGAGCCAGTATTGCCACCACCAAGCATAAGAAACTCAGAAAGAACAGAACGAGCAATGTCATGCTGATAACGACGAACAATAGGATCAATATCTATGTTTCGTGTTCCGTTAGAGGACATCAACTCTACATCTACCAGTCGTTGGTTGGTAGGACTTCCGTCTTTATCGGGATAGGTGTCGGAAGGAAGTATAATGTATCCTTGTTCGTTGAACTTGACATCCCGCAAGATTGTTTGCAGGTTCCCGATGAATTGAGCTTGTACTGATGAAGAGTCAGGAGACAAATACTCAGCAGGAACACGAGCAACAGGAATACCCGCCAGTTCACGTTCAACTGCAATCGCTTCGATAGCTTGAAGGTTGTTAAGGTACTCGTAAGATGTGTAAGCATTGCGTAGAATAGACCGACCAGCGGGATCATTATTGATTGAAGTAGTGCGGTAGTATAAAGACTTACGAGTAGGAATATAACTTTTATTGTTGTACCCTGATCCGTCTTGGTATAACCCAAGGACATCACCAGTTTGTTGGTCAACGTCAAATTTAGATACAGTCCAAGGCGCACGAGAGGCAATCTTACGCACACCAATGCGACCATCAGAATATTTAGAACGAGATTTGTCAGAACGGTTGTTTGGACCACCACGACGTTTATATACAACCTCGAACCAAGCAAAACCATATGTCAGAGACGACAAAGCCTCAGAGATGTGGTCATCTAAGCTGTGATCCATATCCTTAAAAATACTCTCTACAAACTCAGCTTCTTTCTTAGCTGCAGCAGTGTCATTCGCAGGAACAACCTTAAGATCTACGTCACGTAGGACTTGTTCTGTTGCATACATAATAGCACCAATGGTACTATCGTTGTCACGCATCTCACGATACTTACGGATAGCTCTTTTGCCACGTAATTCAGGCAGAAACTCATCTGCACGGATTTGACCGTTATGTGTATTGTCACCTGCAACTCCAAGGATCTGGGTTGCTTCCGTTTCTGATAGTTTCTTTGCCATCTTATTACATTAAACCTTTGGCACTGGAGTATGCTAATTTTAATTGTGGTTTTGCATATCCGTTAAGTGAGAGGTCCGTTAAAGCCCAAACTAAAGCATCAAGACGGTCTGGTGAGCCTATGGACCCTAGAGGTTCCCACTGTACCATCTGATCTTCTAAATCATTAAGTCCACGTACATGCTTTACTTTACCTTGTTCGTATAAAGCAGATACAGGTTCAGCCCGTGCCATCTTCCCACGAGAAGCATGTACGAGCTTGACAGGAACTGTTTCATCCTCTGTGTGGAGTGTATGGCGTACCATGTCCCCACCTTGGTTACGTTCAGCTACAATACGATCAGCCATGTGATCTCTATAGAGCTGTATAGCTTTTGAAGCCCATTGTTGTGGTGTGTAACGACCAGTATGATCTTCTAGTACATATGCTGTACCATTCACATCAACCCCAGCAACAATAATACCCGTCATGTCACTTTCAGCATTAGCTGTGACCGCAGGGTCAATAGCAACGACAATACGATTAAGGGTGGGTACTTCGTCTTTATCTATTTCACACTTAGCTAGAAGACCCCTATTCCACAAAGCACCAGAGGCTTCATCTAGGATCTCAGCATAAAGTTCTTGACGACCTAATCTGGTCCCCTCATATGTCTTTCGTACAGCATCCAAGAAAGTATCAGCCAAGTTAGCAGCATTGTCATATGTGCTACCTTTACTTACAACAGTCTTCTCATCCCCTAAGATATTACGGATAAGTTTAGTTGTCTTTGGTGTAGTTGTAACAAATACTTTAGGGTGACGACCAAGACGTAGACCAAACATCATCATGTCCCAAGTGTCTTGTGCATTACGCCAAGCACAAAGCTCATCACACCATGCACTGTAAGCCTGTGGACCACGAAGACGTTCTGGATCTTCAGCAGAGAAGAATACAGCCTTAGCACCATTCTCCCATGTAAGGCTATTGTTAGTGGGTGACCATACAGGGTAGCCTATGTGCTTACCACGATATGTTTCATCACCTTCCCAGCAGACATTCAGAAGGCCAGAGTCACCTTCAACCATAACCCGTCTGACATCACCTTTTGTAGGGGCCACACAGTGTACGATCTTATCACCAGACCTAATACGATGTCGTACCCATTCAGAACCTGCACGAGTTTTACCCCAACCACGACCAGCAAGAGCTACCCATGTATTCCAGTTTCCATCAGGTTCTAGCTGTTCAGGTCTAGCCCAAAAGCTCCAATCATGTTGTAACTCAGCAGCTTTCTTAGGGCCTAGTTGTTTAAGGATAGATGCTACCTCATCATCAGGTAGGTTCCTTAAGAGTTCAGCCGTTATCTTCGCCTGATGTTGTGCCATTAGATGTCTTGCCGAGTAATGTCATTAGGGAGTCAATAGCTGATTCGTCAGTGTCAGGATCTTCTGTCAACTCTGTTTCATTGATTGTCTGTGTAGGTGACCAACCACCCTTAGAACGTAGGAAGAGTTCAGCAGCCTTAAAGTCACCATCTAGTGCTTGTTGGATGACGACAGAACCTACTTGTCCTACTATGTCAGCCTTAACATCAGCAATATCTTGACCATACAGTTTATAGAAAGTAGCTGTA
>Ga0208161_1000346_pt1 | contig 26830 bp, 39 predicted proteins | sample CB_VirMetaG_3_FD_184538 | JGI IMG/M metagenome (GOLD analysis project Ga0208161, IMG submission 184538) | Freshwater to marine saline gradient viral communities from Chesapeake Bay - CB_1508_1S Viral MetaG (SPAdes) (version 4) | ecosystem: Environmental > Aquatic > Marine > Coastal | place: USA... | reverse complement strand
GAACCTCATCATCAATGGTGCGATGACTGTTAATCAGCGTGGTGATAAAACAGGAATGACTGGTGACGATTATCAAATAGACAGATTTAAGTTTGGCATTGGTAGTTTAGGTACTTGGTCATCTTCTCAATCCACTACTGCACCTGATGGGTTTGGATACAGCTTGAAATTAGACTGTACAACTGCTGATGCTTCACCAGCGGCTAGTGACACGCTTTATTTGTATACCCGATTTGAAGGGCAAAACTTACAACAAATTAAAAAGGGTACAGCTAGTGCAAAAAGTCTAACGCTTTCATTTTGGTGCAGATGCAACAAGACAGGCGATATTCAAGTAAACTTGCGTGATGCTAATAACACTCGTCAAGTGGGTGCTACTGTTACTATAAACTCAGCAGATACTTGGGAATATAAGACTATAACTTTTCCACCAGATACTACTGGTGCATTTACAAATGATAATAACTGGTCAATGAGTGTTGAGTGGTGGTTGGATAGTGGTTCTGACTTTAAAGGTGGTGCAGTGCCAACTGCTTGGGAAGCGGCAGTAAACACTGACAGGGCTGTTGCTGAAACATTGGCGTTGGGCGATAACACCAGTAACGAGTTTTATATCACAGGCATCCAACTAGAAGTCGGCGAACAGGCCACGCCGTTTGAGCATCGGTCGTTTGGCGATGAGTTGGCTAGGTGTCAGAGGTATTACGAACACTCATACCCCTATGGCACAGCGGCGGGTGCATCTAACGGCGGTGTAGGTGCAATGCACCTTCATGCAGGGGCTTCACGGGCAAGTGGCTATGGTTTTGTAACCACAAGATACACTGTTCAAAAACGAGCAGGAGCCACCGTTACTATATACAGTTATGGCGGCACATCAGGCCAAATGTCTAATGGCGATAGTGGTGCAGACATAGGTGCAGTAGATGTCATTCAAAACGGCACAACCTCTTTTTTAGTGCGTAATAATTCGGGTGGCACATTTTCTGAACAGCCGATTATATTTCATTATCGTGGAGATGCGGAACTATGATTGTTTTATCAGCACAATATGTAGAAGATAGTATCGGTAATACTGTCGGCATAAATGCAGTTATAGATAGCGAGAATGTTAATGTGCCTATTGACCCAGCCAACCGCCACTACGCAGAAATCATGCGTCAGGTAGAAGCTGGCGAATTAACCATAGCGGATGCCGACTAATGGAAATGACCAACCTCATTGATATGCTTCTTGGTGTCATCGTAGCTGGTGGTGCATGGTTCTTGGTCGGCTTGAGTAACGAAGTCAAGCGTCTCAGCATTCTTTTGAACAGAACACGTGAAGACTACGCAACAAAGGTGGAGTTACGTGACGACATGGATAGACTGATGGAAGCATTACACAGGTTGGAAGATAAGCTGGATAGAGTATTGCAGGGGAATAGATAATGGCAATGTTTAAAGCATTTAAACCTGAAGCAATGAATAAGATTGCAAAGGTTATGGGCTATTCTGGTGACATGAACCAGTTTCAGCAATACATTGAACAAGACCCTATGCGTCAACAGCAAATGCAACGCTATACTAATGCCGCAATGCAGATGGCTAAAGGTGGCATGGCACGTAAGAAGTATCAAGAGGGTGGTGCAGTTACTGATGAGACTACACAAACACCTAACCAAGATATGACTATTGGTCAATTCTCTGCACAACAATTGTTCTCACCTGCTATTCCAACAGGTGCGGTAACACAAGCGTCACAGGTTGCTTATCAACCGGGGCAAGAGATTGCTCCAACTACAGCACAAATTGCACCAGTAACACCCCTACCAACTATGACGGCACAAGTTGCTACAGCCGCACAAGCACAAGAAACACAAGCCAATGTTATGCAAGCACAGCAAGCCGCACCAGCAGTTGACGCAGCGGTGCAAGCAACGCAAGCGGCACAAGCTACGTTAGACCCACGTGCGCAAGTAGTGGCGGCACAACAGACCGCAACAAGTGTAGGCAATGTACAAGCCGCACAAGGTAACGCTATATTACTTAATAATCCACAACAGCGTGAAATACAACAAGGTGAATTAATTAGTGGTAGTGCGGTTGACGCTACAAAGGTTGAACAAGCTAATGCCCAAATACAAGCTGCTACCGCCACACCATCTACACAGGCTACCGTACAAGGGCAATTAGCACAACTTACCGCAAACTTTGACGCTACTAATCCACCGTCATGGGCTGCTGGTGCATTACGTGCCGCCAATTCTGTACTTGCACAGCGTGGATTAGGTGCTAGTAGTATTGCTGGTCAGGCTGTTGTACAGGCGGCTATTGAATCGGCATTACCTATTGCTCAAGCTGATGCCTCTATGATAGCACAGTATGAAAGGCAGAATCTATCTAACAGGCAACAGGCTGCAATGTTTGCGGCTGAACAACGTGCTAAGTTTCTTGAGATGGACTTTACACAAGAGTTCCAATCACGTGTACAAAATGCCGCAAAGATTAGTGACGTAGCTAATCAGAACTTTACTGCCGAACAACAGATTGCATTAGAGAATAGCCGTACCGCTAATACAATAAACTTAAATAATCTGTCTAATAGACAAGCCCTTGTAATGGCTGAAGCGGCAGCATTGTCACAACTTGACACACAGAACTTAAACAACAGGCAACAATCTGCCGTACAAAATGCGCAGAACTTCTTGCAAGTTGATATGACTAACCTATCTAATAGTCAACAGACAGAGTTATTCCGTGCGCAACAACGTGTGCAATCGTTATTTACAGACCAGTCAGCAGAGAACGCCGCTAGACAATTCAATGCCTCTAGTCAAAATCAGGTAGACCAATTCTTTGCAAATCTTGCCACACAAGTATCACAGTATAACTCGTCACAGATTAATGCACAGAATCAGTTCAATGCTGGTCAAATTAATTCACAAGAAAAGTTTAACCAAGAATTGCAAAATCAACGTGACCAATTTAATGCGCAGAACCAACTTGTTATTGCACAGAATAACGCACAATGGCGTAGAGAAATTGCTACAGCCGATACCGCAGCCATTAATCGTGCTAATGAAATTAATGCCAATGCGGTACTAGAGATGTCACGAGATTCTTACGATAACTTGTGGAACTATTATGCCGACACTATGGAATGGGCATGGACATCTGCTGAAGCACAGCTTGATAGATATCAAGAGATGGCTGTTGAACAACTACGTGCCGATAAGACCATTGAAGCAGAGAATATTGCAGCACAGACTGAATCAGGTAAGAGCATTGGCAGTATGATATCCGCTCTTGGTTCAGCCGCTATTACGAAAGGACTGTTTGGATTCTAATGGAAACGAATGTAGGTAAAAGAACATACTTTACTATGGAAGCGTTAGCTGAAGAAATCAATAGACGTTCTTCTGATAAAGAAACTGCGTCATCTACTGGATTACTTGCTCCAGTTAAACGCCGTATGCGCGATAGTAGTGGTGTAGAGGAAAACCCATCGTATCGTGTTGCAACTTATTTCAATACAATACGTCAAAAACGCATGGAGTTAAAGAATGGCAGAGCCTAGTTTTGACGCTCCCGTGCCTGGCATGGCAATGACTCATGAGTTAGGTGCAAGACCGTGGCAAAATCCACCACTGTACACTACCGTTGAGGAAGCACTAGATTATTATATTCCACGTATGGCAAGTGATGAGTTCTCAACTCAACTACTAGACATTATGGAAACGGGCATACCATTAACCACACTTGCCAACACGGTACAGATGGCAGGGGTTATGGACGGTAAGCATAGTGCTGACGTAGGTATTTTAATATTGCCAGTATTAATTGAGATGATGCGCTTCTTGGGTGATAGTGCTGACATTGATTACGTAACGGGTCTTGATGAAGACACTACTAAGTTACGTTCCTCTATGATTACTAAGGCTGTATCCAGACTACGTAAAGAAGATATGGAAAAGAAAGGCGCACCAGAAGTGCAACCTGAACCTATGCAAGAAGAATTACCATTAGAAGAACCACAAACTGGTCTAATGGCACGGAGGGTGTAATGGCTTTGTTTGGTAGTTTAGGTAAGATGTTGGGGTTAGACTCACCATTTGGTCGTGGTCTTGTTAGTGGCTTTGCAGAAGAAACAACACGCACAATACGTGACGATATGGAAAATGAACGTGACCGTATTGACCGTATTGCTGACTATAAAATTAAAAAAGACCAAGAAGAAATAGCACAGTATAGAAAAGAGTACGAAGAAAACCTTGAGAAGTTACGTGCTATGCAAGGTCTTACAGGAAGTGTTGCAGGTGCGGAATATCTTGTGCGTACATATGGTATTGACGAAGGTTTAAAACGTGCGCAGTCAATAGATGTACTAAAAGGTTATGGATTAAAGCCTGAGTTTGTGTCAGAAAATAATGCAACAAGCATCGAAGATTTAACTAACTTTATTACCAATGCTCCACAACTTGCTCAAATTGGTACTGTTGAAGGCACTGGATTCTTATCAAAGATTGGTCTAGGGCGTGATATTGGTAAAGAGGCACAGCAACAGGCAGACATAGCGTCTCAAAGTTTGGGATATGGTGTTACTGTAAAGCCTGAATTAGGTGCTATTCCCACAATGACTGGCATTGACCCAGAAGACTTTGGTATGCTTGCTGACATTAAAGATGAAGCAGGACGTTTACTAAGGCTGTCTATTGCCGCACGTGAAGCTGGTAATATAGATGAAGCTAATAGACTAGCATCAGAATCTACAAAACTTATTCAGTTGGATAAGACATTAAATAAAACAACAGCACTTAGTGAGTCAGGTGGTAGGGCATTTACTAAACTTATTACAGGGCATATTGCTGATTCAGCTGGTTATCAAACTACAACTACGTACAATCCAGATGGAAGTGCTACTTTTAAAACTAATTGGGAAACAACTCAAGACCAAGCCACTGCCAATACTGCTGGTGCAAGACTTGCAGAACTATATCAATCAGCTATTGAATTGGGTATACCAACAACTACAGCATCACGTGCAATTTACGAATCTGTTGCAGTTAATAAGTTGCCAGAAATTATAACATTAAATGATGGTACTGTTCAAATAAAAACAGGAACTGCAACGCTTATTGAAGGTGGGTTTAAAAGTGGTCAAGGAGCATATGCTCCACCATCACCACAAAATAATATTATTCCATCACCACAAAATAATATTATTCCATCACCACAAAACAATGTTGTTACACCATCGCCGACAACAACACAACAATCAACTCTACCGCCAACAAGTGCTAGTACAATATCATACCCAAAATCTATTTCGGATTTGGTGACTCAGCACAATAATTCACAAGATGTCAATGAAAGAAACACAATACTTGCTAAAATTGGTAGGTATTATGGTGGCACTATTCCTCAAAACATATATGATGATTTAAATGTATAACGAACAGACAGAACTAAATCGTGATACACTATTAAAAGATGAGCAGTTTCTTGATGACGCTACTGCTTTTCTTATTGACCGTGGTGGTTATGACCCTGAAGATTTGATGACAGCAGAAGATGTCTATGATAATTACATGGAACACTTCCGTTATCAAAATGTTAATGAGGTTACAGCCATAAATGATTTGCTGTACGCACAGAATGCCGATGAGAATGCAAAGGCACGATTTGCACGTCTTATGGATACGTATGATAACATGGACAGTGACCTTGGTTGGGCAGCAGCAGGTGATTATGTAGCTGGTGTACTTACAGCACCGTCAACATATGCTGGTATTTTTACTGGTGGTGGTGCAAAGGTTGGTGCAGTAGCGGCACAACAGGGTGTTAAGTTAGGTATCCGTCAGCTACTAAAGAGTGGTGTAGCAGGACAAGCCTTACGTCAAGCTGCAACAACAGGTGCTGTACGTGCAGGTGTAGTCGAGGGTACAATAGGTGCTGGTCATATGTTGGCACAAGAGAAGACACGTGTTGAAACTGGCTTGCAAGAAGAAGTTAGTGGCGCACAAGTTGCTGTTGGTGCATTAGCATCTGCAGTTCCTGGTGCTGCATTTGGTGCGGCTTCACAAGTTAAACGTGCTATTGATGAAAATGTTGCTACTCGTGTAATGAATATTACACAGAAAACAGTAGAGCGACAGACTAGACTTGCTAACCGTGGTGTAACAAAAGAAGTATTTGAAAATGAAGAAACAAGTGAACTAGCAAATAACATTTATAGTGCATTAAAAGAAAAGAAGCTATCACTAGAAGAAACAATACCAGAAGAACTAGCACGTGGTAGAGAATTAAAACAAGAACTTGCACCAGAACCTGCTGATGTAGTAGATATGCCGGGTCGTAAGATGCCGTTAGAAGCTAGTGTTAGTAACATGCATCTACAAAATATAGCTGCTGTGGCTGCTAAAATAACAAAAGAAATAGGTCAACTGCCACCATTAAAGAATTTACCAGAAGGCGAAACAGGCGTTGAAAGATTTACATCAAAGATTATTAGGGGCTTTAACGCTAATCTAATTGACAATGATAAAATTGTGGCTATAGCAAGAGAGCATGGAGTACAATATTCTGATATTGCTTCCTTGTTTGGTGCTGAAGTTAGTAATGGAGGTTCAATCTTAGGAAAACTAAGTGGTTTAGCAAGGGCTTCAAGAGAATCTATATTAAAAGAATTAGATGAGATTGATAAAATTATGTTGGAAGCAGGGGACTTGACAACACCTGCTCGTGCAGAATTAGAAAAGATAGAACAACTAATTGGTAAAGACCCGTTGACTAAAGTCAATGATGTTATGCGGAATATTAATAAAGCACGTATTGGTTTTATGACGGTACAGCTTGCTACTACTTCACGTAACATGACCAACGGTTATATGCGTAACCTTGTGTATGGATTTGATAATCTTGGTGCTAGTCTTTATAATGTTGCTTTTTCAAATAGGCAAGCTAAGAAAGCACTTATAAGACAGGGTGTAATTGACCCAACAGATGAACAATTAAAAGTAGAAGCAGAACGTGCTGTTAGATTGGGTATGGCACAACTACGAACAGCCGTTGATTCTTTTATGTTCAAAGACATGATGTTAGGATTAAACTCAACACAGGCTGTTACTTTAGTAAAGCTAATGCGTAACCCAGAGTTTGGTCAGTCAGACTTAGCTAAACAGTTATTCATGGAAATGGGTGATGTTGCTGACCATACTGGTCAAAAAAGTTTGCTATTAAACACAGCACGTTTTTTAAACAAACTAAATACCAAATCGGACAATATGTTTAAACGTGCTATTCTTGGACGTGAACTTAATAAAGCAATCATTGCTGCTGGATATGATGGTGGATTAAATGGTATTTTAAAACAAGGTAGATTTACCAGCATAGACCCAAGAGTTATTGCTAAAGGAATGGAAGAAGCATTAGACTTTACCTATCAGACTGGTAGATTTAAAGGTAAAGAAGGTATATTTAATAGTGCGGCACAAACTTTTATTGACGCATCACAAACACAACTTGGTTCTGTCTTTGTTCCATTCCCACGATATATGGTAAATCAGTTTAGATTTTTCTATGAACATGCACCCATATTAGGTTTATTTGATTTGGGTACTGGTATATTGAATAAGTCTGACGCTGCCGATAGATTTGGTAAACAAATTGGTGGTCTTACCGCACTCACTGCATTATATGCATTGCGTGCTAATCATGGTGATGAAACCACTGGACCATTTGAATATAAGAATCCATTTGGTTCTGGGCTAGTTGATGCACAAGCAATGCTTGGTCCATTCTCTGCACACGCATTTACTGCAGATGCAGTATATCGCTTCATGAATCCAGATAAAGTTTTTGCACCAGCGAAAATTCGTGACATGGTAAAGGCATTAGGTGGTGGACAATTCCGTGGTACTGGCCTTGGTCTTATTGATGGACTATTTGATACGTGGCAAAAAGGTATAGATGATGGTGAGTTAGATTTAGCATTACAAGAAATGGGTGCTAAATTTATTGGTAATTATTTTAACACCTATACTGTTGGTGCAGGTATGCTTAAAGATATTGTTGCTACACTAGACCCAGAGATGCGTACTGTAGCAGACAATAAAGATGTAGATATTTATTCATATATGTTTAAGCAAGCAACACGCTCATTCCCACGTGCAGTTGATGGAACAGAAGGATACTTCTTAGGTAGAAAGCCATTGGCTAGTCCTACTAAAGCAGATGGTATTCGTATCATGAATCCGTTTATGCGTCAGATTACGGGTCTTACCCAACAGGAGCAGAGAAATCTGGCAGAACTTGAGTTTGACAGACTAGGGCTAGAGTGGACAGAGATTGCCCCTAGAAAAATAAGGTTTGACCCAGAGTTATCAGGTGAACAAAACGCAATGATGGGTAAATGGGTAGAGACAGGTCTATCGGAATACATTGCTAGAGACCCAGTATATAATGGATTGCAAACAGACGTTGAAAAGAAGGCTATACTCAAAGCAAAGATAAATGAATTGCGCAGTGAAGCTAGGTCACGTGTATTAAATGTAGACAGATATCAAGATATTGAATCACAAAGACAAGTAGCTAGAGCCATTTACTACAATCAGATATCTAGCGCGAAAAGGGATTTAATAACCGTCTATTATAATAGGGTTACGGGTAAAGACCTTGATGACACAAAGGATTATATAACTGCATTAGCCGTGGCTGAACAGTATAATCTGTACAAGATAAAAAAATAGGGGGCTTAATTGCCCCCTTTAGTTTGCTATTATTCAACTTTAGCGATTGTCGCCAGAACCACTAAGAGTTCCACGCTCTTTGCGGCTATGTAACTTCTCAATATTCTTTTCCATAATATGCCCAAGGTTAATATCCACTTCACGTGCTAACATGGCGCAGTACCAAAGCACATCACCTAACTCATAACCAATCTCAATCTTCTTCTGTTCAAGTGTTTCCTTATCTGCACCATCACGAATAAGTTTCTTCACCTTATTTGCAATCTCACCTGCTTCACCTGTCAGCCCAAGAGTAATGTACTCAAGGGCTTTTTCTTTTGGAAAGATTGCTGTCTCTGATGCTTTTTGTTGATATTCTGTTGCTGTGATTGTACTCATACCTTTCCTTTCCATAAACTGTTTAGCTTCCTGTTCTAGCCAATTCATCCTGTGTCTCCTTAAATGCTTTGATTACATCGGATGAGAACAACTTCTGTAGGTTGAGCAAGTACATACGTGATGCATTGTTATCTCCACCTGATACGCTGCGTTTGTAATCAAGGTTGTCAATGATACGCTTCAAACTCTTTGTATCAAAGACAATAGTAGCAAACGTATCTTCACCAATACAGAGATTATGAAACCAATAATCTGATTCCGTAGCGTTGATACCGCTTGGTTTACCGTAGCATTCATACTCAATCGCAATGTTTCCAGTCTTTTGCCATACGTCTCTTTCACTTTTCACCTCAATCTTTTTATCTTGTAGCATGTCTGCTACCATTTGTTCACGCACCTTACCGTACTCAAGGTCAATGTCAAACTTCTTTCTGTCTTCAGTCTTTGGTTCTAGGTTCTCCATCTTCCTTCTCCTTCTGTTGCTTTAGTTTCTGCCACTCATCATAACATGGATGGTTAGGTGACGGATTGTATTGTATCCAACCATCACGTTGTTTCCATATCATTCTCTGTTACTCCTTCTGTTGCTTTATACTCTGGGTGATGCTCACTGACTGTCTTCTCAAGCAGCGAGATAAGCCCTTCGTTAATGAGTGCTTTCTTCGCTTCATCATCACACTCAAATGTTAATGTTGCTGAACCATCTTTGTGTTCAACATAATCCTTTATGCCAATCTTTCCTACCATTGTCAACTCCTAAATCTGTGTCTAAAGAACACAATTAAGTTGATGACAGTGTTGGTTGTAATCATTACAAGTATCCACCACTGCCACCATAACAAGTCTAATCCACTACACTCTATCACTATGCAGCCGTTAAGTCAACAACCTCACAGACACCTGCTGTGCAAGCCAACTCCCTACCACCTGATGTTGTGTCTTCCTTTTCAAACTCAGGTAACTTACTCCAGTCTACACTATCTGGCATCTGTGTCAAGAACTTTTTATATTGTTCTTCATCAATGTCCTGATAAGGTGCTTGCTGATAAGTATGTTCACTGTGTGGTAAGAAGCTAATGCCTGACACATTATCAAAGTGTTCATAGACCCATGCTCCAACTTCCATCCACTCGTGTTCTTTTACAGAGATTGTTACAGATGGTTTGTGTTCACACCAATGCAATTGATATACCAACCATAACTCTAATTGCTCAATAGCTGACATGTCATTTCGTGTGATTGCAGTCTTAGGTGATTGCATTGGAAAGCTAAACACTGTGGTGCTATCAGGCTTCATGACATCAGGCTCTGCTGGAATACCTTGTGCCTTCATAAACTGTGTCAATGGGTCTTTGTTATCACCACGAACAGTACGAATGTAGTAAGGATTGTGACGAGCATGAATGCCAGAAGCAGCATCAACAAGTTGTGATACAGTGCCGCTAGGTTTAACACAAGTAACTGCGGCTGACTGAGAGATGCCAATCTCTTTAGCCATTACCTTGTTTGTATATACAGCAGTTTCTTTTAAATCTTCAAGCAGAGAAGCACTAGGATTGGTTGTCAACTTGTTATCCATGATACCTGTCAGAGATACACCCAACAAACGCTCTTCCTCTGTATTCTTCTGCCATATCTTACGAAGGTATTTAAAGTCCGTCAGCGTGGCTTGGAACGTGCCTAGTATGGTTGCTAGTCGAACCTTCCTAGCAAGGCTGTGCTGGTCGTCTGTATCCCTTACAACCACTTCTGATAGGTTACAGAACTGGTATGGGCGAAGAATAATTTCACTACAAGGATTACAACCAAAGTCGTGTTCAGTATCACGCCTACCATTCTTTGCTGCTTGCTTCTTTGCTGACTGACGATTAAAGATACCACGCTCACCTGACTTACTATCATACAGTGACATCCACTCACGCATGAATGTACCCATCTGTGGCTTTTCTTTGTAGGCAACGCTGTTGTTTGCAAGCGCACGTTGCCCTTCATTCTCCCACCACTGACCTGCCTTTGCATGACGCATCTGGTCATCATTCAAATTGGACAGACTGATGAGGGCAGAACGGCGTACACCACCAACAACTACAACCTCACCAATCTTACACATGATGTCATGACATTCTATTGGATATAGCCTACGTCCTTTAGCACCTTTAAACTTCTCAATACAGAAGTTAAACAACTCAACAAGTGGCTGTGGTCCTGATGCCCTACCACCAAATGTCTTGAGCCTTGCACCTGCAGGACGTACCTCTGACACATCCCACTTTGGAATCTGTCCAGTGTACAGCATAGCAATAAGTTCCTTTAGTGACTTTGCCCATCCCGGACGACTGTCACCTACCTTGATTACTGTGTCTGTCTCATGAAAGTCTTCATTCACTATAGGTAGTTTCTCTACGTGATGACGCTCAACACTAAAGCCTACGCCAGTGCCACACATAAGAATGTACATTGTCTCGTCAAATGCACGAGGGCTATCCACTGGTACATATGAACAGTTGTACCCACCAACATGGCAACGGTCTAGGGCAGGACCAGCAGTCATCAATGCCCTCATGCTTGGCATGATGTCCTGATTAAGTACCGCTTGCTCTAGTTCGTTGCGCATGTCCTTTGTGACTTTGTAATTGTGTTTGTCACGAAGGTGGTTTGTGATGTAGTCAAAGTAACGAGACACAGTTTCCTGCCATGTCTCACGCCTTTGTTCGTCCTCTTTCCATCGTGCATAGCGTGAAAGTGCGATGAAGTTTTGGTAGTCTGTCGGTAGATAATTATTCATTAGTAACTCTCCATAACGGTGCGTATTGATTTAACTCTGACACCATCAATATCATATATCATTTCTTCAAGTGCCTCTTCAAGTTCTTCATCCACTCTGCCATCTGCTGGCATAGGATATTCTTCATCATCTATTTGTAAGGTCATGAATACTTTAACTGTCACTATCATAGCAACCTTCTACCTCTTCAATAAGACGACTAAGATACCACTGGGCTTTCTTCAAGTCTTCTGAACCATTCTTGTAGCGATATCTCCACAGATATTTAAGTATGTTGCCTTGCAGATAATACTCAAACCCTTCTCCTGTTGCAGCAGCAATAGCGTCAATACATTCGATGCCTGACTTATTGTAATGTGCAGGATTATTTACCATGTCCGATTGTTTTCTGGCTTGCTCTCGCTTGGCTTTTTCCTCGGCTTCAAACTCTTCAATCATCTTTTTATAATCTGTCATGTCAAGCATTCCCTTTTACATCTTTACTAAATAATAGGTGAATAATATTATCATCTTCGTTATCACCTCTTATTACTAAAACAGAATCATCATCGTCACTAAAATCGTTATCATCAAATGATAAATTAGGATAAGCAGAAGTTGCTATACTATATATCTTTTCTCGTACATATTCATCTATCTCCATAGCAGGTAGAGAAGATAACATTAATAGTATAAATGCTTCCATTCCCTGTTTTGTTTCGTCATCTAATTTAGAGTCCTCTCCTACAATAAGAGATACCTCTGCGCTGCCTGTCCATTCACCACCCTTTGAAAAGGTAGGACGCACCCTCACTAAAAAATCTTCTGGTTCAATATCTGACACATTTAACTCCTTTTAGTTTTTGTTCCTGGAAACTTGATAAACTTAGCGTGTTTGTTTTTACCCTTTTCTTTTAGCCAATCTTCTGGAATTACCCTGTCATAATATCGGAAGTCATGTTTGATACACCACTCAGCATAAGATGACTTTGCTCCCTTTCTTAATTTCCTTCTGCTATTTTCAAAAACAAAACGAATATCTAAGTCGGGATGCTGTCGCTTTATGCATAGATGTTTTCTTCTGTCAGCAACTGTAAACATTCCCTTTGTTTCAATTATTATTCCGTTTGACAGCACGAAGTCTGGTGTATAAGTACGGTACGCTAAATCTTCCCACTCAATCTTAATGCTTTCATAGTCATAGTTTATTTTTAGTTCATTAAGATATTCGGAAACCTTTAATTCTAAACCACTCCTGTATCCATATTTACGTGCTGCCCTAAAGTTTTTATGGTTCAGCATATGTGTCAGCCCTCACCCTCGTTGACTAATTCAATGTAAGAAACTAGCCTTGGCTCTTTTGCTTTTGACATAACTGAAGGACGCTCAATAAGATTAGGCCAACATGACTTTCTAAAATCACAGAACGAACATTCTTTTGGAAGGATTGTATTACCAGTTTCCTTACGATTAAATGTTTCAGCAATAGGTTCAAAGCAACGCTCAAACTCATTCTTCTCAAGTTTGTCATGCGTCTCTTTTAACTTAGTAAGTTCTGTATCAATATCAAGTTCTGCTGGTACATATTTAAAGTCACCTGTGCTTTTATTTAACACAAGCCAACCACCGGGTAATAACCCGGCGGCTTTTGCGTAACCAGCAAGTTGTCCTACATAACCAAATGCGTCACTATTTTTTAATGACTCATAGGATTCAAACTTATTTTTATAAGACCAATCGGAAGCAGATTTGATATCAACGACTGCACCATCTAATACCATATCATATGAACCAGATATCTTTCCAGTTTCAATGTCTAGTACCACATTGTCTGAGTCGCCATACTCAATACCTGCTTCCGTCATTAGCCCCTTTAGAACCGCCTCAACAATATCGCCTATCAACATAGCAATTGCAAAGGTATTAGGGCGTGGCAGTGCTTCGTCTGGCTTGTTCTTTTCAAACCATAATTGGCAATACGGCTTACCAATATTTGACATACGTAATCTAAAGGTACGTCTTTGGTTGTTATCAAACTGACGAATCACTGCGTCACGCACATCTTCACCAATCTTTGTGGCGGTCTGTTGGGATATAGTTACATTTCCCTTGGACGCTTCCTGCAAAAACTGGTGAAGTTTAAGTTCAACGGGATGCATCATTATGCAATTTCCTCATCAGAAGTGTCAAGGAATGCGTCAATGAACTGGTCTGACGTTTTACTTTCTGGCTTTATAATTCCAGCAGCGTTATCAAACTCTGACATTACCCATTGATTGTAGTTCTCTGCATATGACACAAAAGATTTAAACACCTCTTCATTTTCTGAGGTAATCTCTTGTACATTTTTAATGTCAAAGTCACATACAGGAACATAGTATGCAGCACCTGTCGGTAATTCTTTACGAACGGTACTGAGATTAAAGATGTGATGAATAGGTAACTGTCTATGCTTTGCTAAACCTGCAAATGCGTCACCCATATTTTTGAAACCTTCCTTACTATCCAACTCCCAAATGCATGGAATGTTTTCCAGAGGCTGGGCATCACCCTCTTCAGTAATACCATTTGGTACAGATACCTCACCAAACATAACACGTACTCTGCGCACAGAACGGACAACCTCTTTCATGTCTTCAGTCAATGCACTAAAGTCTTTGATATATCCACTTGGTTTACCACAATTGAAACCACCAGACGTATCATTAAGGTCGCGGTTAAGGTCTGCCGCCATCAATGTTTTAGTGTAGTTACCTTTCTCACTATTGTAGCGTTGGTACATAAAACGCTGAAGGTATGGACGAAACTGCACCGTATCTGAATAAACCATATTCTTATCACTGTCAGACATACCATATGCACCAGCAGAAACAATTTCTACCTTCATCTTTTTACCGTCCATATTTGTTTCACCCATGATAGGTTTCTTTACGATACGCAACCTAGCAAGAGAAGACTTTGCTTCCTTCTTTGTATCGGACGCTACGCCCATCATCTGTGACATCATTTCATAATTATTAGAATCAATAGTTGTAAGTTCACTCATACTTAACTCCTTTGTAGTGAAAATGAAAGACCTGTTATATCACAAAACGTCATATGTGTCAAGCCAATTCTTACCTATTTTTGCCTCAAGCAATAGGGGTACATTAAAGTCTACGCCCCACCGCATGAGAATAAGATTATGTAATTCATCATTAGTCTGTTTTATCACATTGATTACCTGCTCCTTTTCGTCTGGATGAACATCAATAACAATACTATCATGCACCGTATTAACTACACAAGATTGCTTATCAGATAGAAGTGCGTCAATATGTAGCAGTGCTATAGGTACAATGTCTGCTGTAGCAAAACTTTGTACTGGATAGTTTTTAATTTGTGTAAAGTAAGTAACTCCATTATTTTCTTTACGTGCTACATCAGGAAAACTAAACTGTCGTCCTGATGGTGTAGTAATGGTACGATTTGTTAATGCTTCCGTAGCCAACCTATCATGCCACTGACTAATTCCTTCATACTTTTCTGTGAAGTGTTTGTAGTATGTTGCTTCAGAAGGCGTACGTCCGAAGCCAGTAGCCCCATAAAGTGGCGCAAACGTGTGTGCTTTAGCTTCCTGGCGACTCGTAGGTTGACCAGCACCAGATATAACAGAAGCCGTATACGCATGAACATCAAAGCCATTCTTAATCTCCTCTATTGCAACTGCATCTTGTGATAAGAAAGCAGCGGCACGAAACTCTAACTGAGCAAAGTCTGCTTCCAATACTTCACCATCTGACCAACGAGATACAAACACTTTCTTTACAGGAAACGTACCACCTCGTGGCATGTTCTGCATGTTTGGGTCTGCCCCACTAAATCTGCCTGTCGCTGTACGATGCTGTAACAAACGTACATGTAACTTACCATCAGGCTTTGTATGAGTTTCAATACCATCAACAAATGATGACAGATAAGTTTCAACAGCAGACAGTCTACGTACCTTTGATAAAAACAATTCAGCGTCAGGTAAGTTGCGTGTACGTGCTGCATTTTCTAGTATTGAAAGATTATCTTTACTGGTAGTAAAGCCATTTGCACTAGCCCACTTTGCACTAGGTGGATTAAATTTTAGACCAGCAATCTCTTGCGTGGGAATAAACATATAACCACTAGCGTCACACTCTTTACATTTATTTGGTTTAGAATATGGTGTGCCATCTTTTTTTGTCTTACGAATGTACCCCATACCAGCACAGGCTGAACATTGCTTTGCTTTTGTTTTGTATATATACTTAGTTTGAGATGACACAATATCTTGGAAGTGTGACTCACGCATATAGGGATGAACCATCTCTGCCCATTCTTTTTTATCACGTAACTTGCGGCTATATATTACCCAAGACAATTGTTCTGGACTATTGAGATTGATAGGTGTATCACCCATCAGTTGTTTAACTTGCTTTTCTAAGTCCACAAGTAATGCGTCACGTTCCTCTGTAAATTCTCTATGCACTTCCTTCAATGCTTGTTTATCAATAGTGAAACCACGCTGATATATTTTAGTTAAACAAATAGCAACCTGATTGGTAAGTACAACGATATCCAAAAGACCAGCATACTCTCTTGTGTTTAATCTGTTCCACAATTTATCAGACAATTGCTGAGTAGCGTGAAGGTCAGCAGATAAATATTCTGACAACTCTGCATAAGGAATGTCCCTTGTACTGTACCCTTTTCTAAAGTATTCTTTGAGGGTATCTTGCTTCTGTGTTTCTAACTGGTATCTTTCAGCACAAGCCTCAAGTGATAAAGGTTCTTTCTGACCACGTTGCATAACATATTCAGCAAGCATAGTATCAAAGACAGCACCGTCATATTTAAAACCTGATTCCCAAAGCCATAATAAATCATGTGCGACATTATGACACACCAAGACAGTTGCCTTATTCAAATAACTTTGAACAATACCAAAGCCTTCCGTTGTAGGTTCTACCTCACTGTGGTCAAAGGTTACAATGACCTCATCTCCTTGGTCAGATAGCATACCAATCATAACCAATGAATTGGTTGGCTCAAATGGGTCAAGATGCATCTTGCCATTACGATGTGTAACGGTGTTCTCTATATCAAGAGTTAACTTCATTAGTCTTCCTTTACATGTTTGAAGTAAATGTTACCTTCCATTGTGATAGAATAGTCTTCGTTTACTGGCTTTTGTTTGCCAACATATTCCCATCTATATCCATCATTACGATTAACATCTACTGCTTTTAAAAATGTAGCATTCTCTGTTGAGAATAATGCCGTTGTTAATACAACCAATGCTTCAATCATTTGCTTCTCCTTTTCTATACATCATAACGTCCATTCATAGGATTAAGATTAACATGTATTACACCATGCCATCCATTCAATTTGTTCTTCACAATATTGAGATGACGCTGTGTGTCACTACGTCTTCCATTTTCAATGGCTGCATTCTCTGCAATCAGTATCATCAAATCTGCTTCGGCAGCCTTGCCTGTCTTTGAACCTTCCATCATACTCTGGTTTAATATTGTTTTACCTTCTGCTTCTGCAGATAACTGTGACATATAAAAGATAGCACAGTTATGTATCTTAGCAATCTGTCTGGCATGTATAGCATTTGCTTTTAGTATTTCATCCTGACGCATAGTTGATTTATGTTTGGCAAACTTATCACCCATGTCAAGGATTACTACGTCAGGCTTTTCATTCTTGCACAAAGATTCTACCCAATCCATGTTCTGTCCTGTTGCTTCCTTGAAATGTAGGTTACGCCGCAAAGTATTGTATCTATCGAGAATACGTGATTGATTAGCAGGTATGTCTTGTTCTGACAATCCAGTCATACAAGTAACATATCTTGTAGCAACCCTCTTGTATTCTTCTTCGTTAACAAGCACCGCACACTTTGCGCCTTGTTCTAGGAAGCCACCAGGACCTGCTACCATGCTTGCATGAAATGAGGTCTTGCCCGTGTTTGGTCTAGCACCAATCTCAATTAACATTCCAGAGTCAACACCAGAAATAATATTATGTAGCGTAGGTAAGTTGAAACTAAATCTTGTTTTTAATTTCATACTTTCAACAAGTGTCTCAAGAGAAATGTCATCCCAATCAATCTTCATGTTAGGTGTAAAGTCATCATTATAAGTATCTAATAACTCACGTAAAGGTTCAAGAGATATTAAATCACCATTGACATAATCAAATCCTAAGTTGGCAATCTTCTCACCAACATGGTGCTGAAATAGTTTAGATAAAATGTTACCTGCGACATCATGCCCCATTGAATCTGTTTGACGAATGCTATTAAACATGTCAGCGTATATTTGTTTCTGTGCAGTAGTGAGAGTAGGATTGTTAGAAAAGAAATATCCTTCAACCTCTACTGGTGTTACGTCACGTTTATATTCTTGCATCATGGTGTCTATAGTACGTTTTATTTTCTTAACGTCCTTGCTGAACAAATCATCTGGACAACGCTCACCACGATGCGAGTCATAAAATGACTTGTCCATAAGACTTTTAATCAAACTTAATTCCATACCAATTCCTTCATTCTCTCAATATCTGATTGATTACGATACTTTAAATCGTCACTCAGTTTTAATACACGTACGTTATCAACAAATAGTTTCATTTGTTTTGCGTAGTCAAGTGTCTTAGACATAGCGTCTGGGTCAAGAGCAATGATAGCCGTTGAGAACTGTGCAAGATACTGTTTATGTTCTGCTGTTAGATTAGTACCAAGTAACGCAACCCCGACAAATTTATTAACGCTACCTGCAGCAACAGCACTCACACAGTCCTCAACAACAACCGCAACATTCCCACTGCCGTAAGAATATGGAACGCCCGATGAACCATACCTCTTCCATTTGGGAAGTCGCTTTCCTAAAGCACGTCCAGTAGCGTCTACTACCTTACCATTGTGTCTTACAGGAAATACAACTCGCTCTTCTTTTACGTCATATAAAACTTCTACATTATTCAAATCTATATTCCACTGTGATGTCCAGTTGACAACACTACTTCTATTATCATGTGATACAACATACTCTGGAATCACAAAATTGTCAAGCACTTTTTCTTCAGTTGTTTTATTATTCATAATATTTTTTATGTCGGCAGCATCAATGCCAACACGTTTGCCACCACGTAGATTACATGACACCTTATAACAATTCCATATGATGTTACCCATGTTATTACTAATGGTAAATGTTTTATATCCTTTGCACGAAGGACAATTCATGCGCTTACTTTCACCATTCATAATATGTATATCATTTAATATATTATACATATTATATATACTCCTTTTGTTCGGCATCTAATGTGCTTATAGCACGTTTTTTACGTTGTGTCAATGCTAAATTTGCACTATCAAATGTATTTTTTATGTACGGTTTGACACTCTGTGGGTTAGCATGACCTGTAACCGACATAATTTGTGCAATACCGACACCTGATTCTACCATTTCTGTAGTACCAGTTCTGCGTAGGTCAGATAGTCGCAGGTGGTCTGATAGACCAGCGTCTTTCATTATACGTCTAGCAAACATTGGTAGTTTTTGTAATGAGTAAGGTCGGTATTCACCACGTAATGCATATGGGCGTGGTGCTACATACTTTTGAAAGCCAAAGTCTTCCTCTTGTTCTTGCAGCATTGATAGTAGGTCATCTGATACTGGCAAAAATACTTCCGCTCTACGTTTAGATTGTTTGATGTGTACTCTTTTGTTATCAAAATCAATAGCGTCCCATGTAAGTACACGCATATCACCTAGTCTTTGACACCATTCATATGCCATATGTGCAATCAAACCTATGTTACGTGTTTGAAAATCACTATATGCCTGGTCAAGAAACTTATGCACATCTTCTTGTGTCCATACAACACTACGACTTTTGGTTGTGCGTTTCTTAACTTCAGAGAATGGGTTATTAGTTACGTACTCAAGACGTAATGCGTGATTAAATATAACACGTGACACCGACAAAATATAATTTGCCATAGTGACACCTTTCTTACACCACAAATCATAAGCAAGTGTTGCCATACGAGTTGTAAGTTCGGAAGCATTTAGTTTAGAAAACCTTTGCTGCTCAATCTTTGTACTCAACATCTTGTCTAAGAAATATTTGTAATGCTTCTGGCTTTCTACACGTAAAGAGTCATACTCCATAGAGGTGTAGTAATCATTAGCCAGTTGTTTTATTGTCATTTGTTTCACAAAGAACTCCTGAAATGGTAAATGATTACAACGACTAGGTAGCATACAACGAAATCAAATAAGGTCAATCGCATGAACTCCATCGGTACATTTCTGCTTTATATATTTTGTTATCTTCATCATAGTATGTCCTTTCAACTCGTGTTCCGTAGCCACTAGGATGATACATATCTAAGTACCAATCAATTTTTTCTTTCAATTCTTCTTTGCTGCTTGCTGTTAGTGTGTCGTAGATGGTACTCATTTACTACTATCTCCCAATACCCAATCCATGTATGGTTGTGTCTTACCGTCCTTGTCTTTTTGAGGTACAAAGTTTAATACCTCGTGCATCCTTTGATGCAGTTCTTCTAACTTACGCATGTCTGACATCCATAAGTCTTGACATTCCCATAACGTCTGAATAATATTACGTAAGTCGTTGTATGATTTAAGAAATTCTGTACGCTGCTCATTTGTTATTTTCATTTTCCATCTCCTTCAATAGTTGTTCAATGTGGTCATGCAATACCTTGATTGCAGTATGAATATGTCCAGTGTCATGTGGCTGTATGAGTGTACGCAGATAGTCCACTTCATTCAGTAATGCTGACACATGTTTTGCTGTCGCTAGTTTTTCCATTGTTCCTGCCTCACTAGGCTAGGTAAATATACACAGTAAAAGCACAAGTTAAACCCGGCTAATACAAATGCGATTGCTTCAATCAACTGTTGTTCTATCATGTTACATACTCCTATCAAAGTTAAACTTACCTAATGATAACCATGCTGGCATCTCACGCCCACGATTATACCTAGCAAATCTTAGTTTGTCAACTACATAAAAGGCACGATATGCTACAATTGGATAGCGTTCATCCGTCTTTAAGTCATCATGTCCACTCAAGCATTGTGGATGTGGTGTCAATTTACCTTCTGGTATTAAGGTACGTGCGTCAGATAATGCTTCATAATGTTTCATTGCTCCATGAGTTTTACCATATCGGTATGTGTACTCATCTAACATTGCAGCGTATAGATTAAGAGCAAAGGTATAGTTAGCCCGTGTCTTCATAGCCCACACTGTGCATGGATGTTTCATATGTACTGGTTTATATAAGCCCCATTGCTCTGCATAGTTAGTCGCATGATGCCACACGGCTGTGCATAACATCTGTGCTTCTTCCAGTGGCATCTTCACAATGTGTTGGTCACATAATGATTTAGCGATGGCATCTGGGTGATGGTCAATTAAGAATCGGTTCACCATATTTCTCCTTTGCAATTTCCATAAAGACATCAAACACATATTGAAGTTGTCTTTTTAACCATTTCTTATCTACTACATAATCTTCTGATGCATTCTCTAACATATCTATTATCATATGTAAACGCATGTAGGGATTGTCAGGTAAATTATCTGTAATAACAATCGTTATTTCATCCATCATCTTTTTCCTTTGTCTCAATTGGATTGCCACACACGCGACATAAGATACGATGTGCAATCTGTTTTAGTTTAGCACCAAGATACTGAACACTTAGGCAATGTTTGCATATGTACTTAATCATTATGCTGTTTCTTTCTCTTCCGCTGCCCATTCAGCAAGTTGTTCTGTTATACCAAACACCTCATCAATATCAGTAGGTATCTGCTCTTTGTAAAGGCTGACAGATTCATCTTGATAATACTCACCGTCAAAATGCCATTGCCCAGCAAAGCCTACACCATATTCAAGATAGTACGCCTCAACTTGATAACCTTGTTCAGCCAATTCTTCATACACAGGGATAGGTGGAGACCATGCAGTATCAAAGTTAAACTCTACTGTATGCTCATCAAGTTGATGCCAATCAAGATGTGCAGCGTCCCATTTAGTACCCCAATTTGTGAATGACCAGTCGTACCAATTAGGAATGCCTTTCTCTTTACACTCTTTGCGTTCATTCTCACCAAGCATACCTCGAAAAGTATTTTCTGGCATAGGTTTAATATAGTTGAATAGATTGCCGTTATCATCTGCACGAACCTGTGCCATCAGGTTGTCGATAACGTCAGTATCTTCATGAGAGATTGTCAATTTATTTTCACACCAATTAGGCATCGTCATATCTTCCTTTCGTATTTTGTTCAGCGGTATGTACAATATGGCAATCAAAACATAAGACGCGACACTTACGTACTTCAGTCATCAATCTTTTTAGATTACCTGCCGCGAGATTACACACATTGTTTACCTTTGTCAATGGGTTTATGTGGTCAAGGTGTAGCATCAATGGATTGATATTCTTTACACCACATACACTACATCCTTTCTCTGTCTTGTATTTGTTCAGCCAATGCTTACGCCTAGCACGTTTATGTGCGTTGCGTTTCTTACGTTTAACTTCGTGGTTCTTGTACGCTTCTTGTGTACGCCATTCTAACTTACCATCAGAACGAATGCCATGTAGAATGCGTCCATCTTCACGCACATGACCACGAAATATTGTTACATTATAATCGCTTACATCATACTGGACGTTAGCCATAATGTTCTCTCCATTCATCGGTTGCATAAACTAATCTTCCATATTCCTGGATGTCATTGATATAGGTATCACCTAGTTCGTCCTTGCCATATGTCATTGGGCTTGAGGCAGCAACGAACCATCTGGCATACTCATTATCTTTTTCTTTATTGGGACGTTGATATGTTTTTAATATCTTCCAAGTAAAACCATGTCCTTCATAGATTGCGTATGGGTTATCTGCCTTACGTGATTTAGCGAATGGGTTTTTGGTTGTCATTATACATATCCTTTCCTTTAACAATTTGAATATCTTCATCATCTAAAATACCTACCATGCATTCGGTATCAATCCAATCATGTTCAAATAAGATTGAACGTAGTCCTTTACGCATTAGTTCTTCAATGTTATCTTCCATTATTTCATTCCTTCCATAATATGTGCGATGACATCAACTGTCCATCCATTGCCTAACATCTTGTATCGTTGTGTGTTGCTGACGTGTGCTGTATATCCTTCAGGCACAGTCTGTAATCTCTCGCATTCTAGAGGAGAGAGTTTGCGCCATTTAAGTTCATCAACATTCACTGCTACATTATCTTTCTGTACTGTCGTAAGAGCATTAGTCTTTTCGTCTTGTCTTACTTCAAGTCTTTGTGTTGTCAAACCTGCAACCTTCTGCTTGTGGTCTTGTCGCACACCATCGACAGTATATCTGCCACGCCATGCGCCACACAATACCTTGGGTTCACGATGTCCACCACCCATTGTTGTTAGGGTGGGTGATTTACCATCGGGATGATACACCCTACGAACAGTATCATTGCCTCGAATGTCAGCGTCACCCACATGACATAAACCATCCTTGCTGAACACTAATTGTCTTCGATGTTTTTCAAAGTACGATTTGAGATTGCCGCCCTTGAAATAGTTTGCATCCAAGCAGTGTGCTTTATCTCTATCAACCATGCCATCTTCAAGTATGTCACGCAGTTTGATACCTTTATCAACAGGTGGTGCAAAGTATGGAATATTTGTCCAGTAGTAGCGTTGTCGGTTCTGTGCTGATACCAAACTGCTATTGATGAAGATGGGTTCAACACCCAATGCCTCAGTAATTACGTCCATGTATTCCTTCTTCATCTTGACATTCTCAAGCAGGAAATACTTTGGTTTACATTCCTTTAGTAGTCGTACAAATTCCCAAAACAATTTACTGCGTGGGTCATCAAAGTTTAATTGCTTGCCTGCAAATGAGAAGCCTTGACATGGACTGCCACCAATCAAGAGGTCAATCTTCATACCTTCAAATGTCTCAGGCCACATAACGTCTTGCACGTCACCAAGATGTATTGTGTCGGGATAGTTTGCCTTCGCCACCTTGATAGCGTACTTGTCTATTTCCGCAGCAAAATATTTGTCTACCCGAAATCCACATTTTTCTAATGCGATACGCCCACAAGACATACCATCAAAGAGTGATAACACATTCATCAGTATTGTCCTTTCCATATAATTCGTCTGCTTGTTCTGGTGTTAGGTCAAACCTACCACATGGTGATTTAGTTCTATCGGTAATCCATATACCCTCAAATTCAAATCCATCATCCATCACGCAACGTCCTTTCCGAATAGTCGTTTTGCGGTATCATTACTTACCTTATATTTACCACCTTCACCACCGACATCTAACTTCTCAACAATCCATGGTTGTGTTCTTGCCTTAGAATTGTATCCGACTAGGATATATTTGTTACCACGAATTGTTCCAATCTTGTTGACATCAAGACCATAAAATTCTGCTTCTCTTTCTAGGTCTCTTTCGAGTTTTGGTTTAGCGTCAGCATGGCGAATGAGAACCTTAAAGGTCACATCGAAATCATTATAACTGGCATTACCAATTTCAATATCAAAACCCCTGATGCCATTGTTATAAAAGATTGCTTCCAATTCCATGCGTAGATTTTTTGCTGTTTGTTTGTCCATAATATTACCTCATGTTTTGTAATTGCTGTTTAGCCTTGCGTTGCTGTTTGCGTAATGCCTTAACTGGCTTATTGCGTTTATTTATAATCACCTTGCTCATGATTGTCAACACCTTTTTTCTCTGCATCTTTCTTGTCCCTTTGCCTATCGTACCTCTTCTTATTAGGTACGACAGCCGCCCTGCGTCTATTCATGGCGACTGCCTTTGCTACTGGATTTATTTGTGATACCCTACGCACGTTTTACAAACTGCCCTGTAATAGCGTCACGTGATACCGACAGATAACCCTTGTTATTTGCCCACGTACCCTTGCGCTTATAGCGTGAAGTAGTACGGCGAAATTGTAAGTTATCCACACCCACAGGATTGCGAATGATTGATTTAACATTGACTGTAGTTTTATATGGTAACATGATACTAATCCTTTCCTAATTACCTATAGTGTTGTGTTTGTAATTTCTATTGTGTACCCTAACTTGTCACGAATGTCAAGCACCTGATACCTATAGAATATCTTGCGTCCACACAAATCCGCAAGAAATTTTGATTTCTCACACGCTGGGTAGAACCTAAGTTCACCATAATTTTCTTTGCGTTCAAACTTTAATGTATTCATAGCGTCCACCTTCTATATGTAAATAGCATACTATGCCCTTATCATCATCACAATAACATTCTTCAATCATGAGGTGTTCCTCAAAACAATCTTCGCAATACATATCCTCATCGTGATATATACTAGCCTTGCGTTGGTCACAACCTGCACATTTACTTTGTATACACATTTATTTCACCTCATATTGCTAATGCTTCTACATGATAGGCAGAAACCTTGTCACTCGTGGGCAATCGTTTATTAGTACCCTTATCGGCAACATAGTCGCACCATGTATTCCACCAATACTCAGCACCCTTTTCTTGGCAAAACGTCACATAATTCGCTATCTTTTTGCGTCTCACTTCTGGCTTGGTTTTCTTGTCAAGTTTTGTGGCAGACGCTGCCCAACCCAACCTAGTCAAGTTGTGACTATCCAGACAAGCCACATTGAAGCCCAAACATTGCGCCACAAAACCTGCTTTCACCATTCCTAATGATGGTATCGTGGTTAATAATTCCACCACGCCTATCACGTCATTATGTTTTTTACATTCCAATAAACCATCATATATTGTTTGTTTATTGTCAAGTATAAATTGATAGCCATTCCTTTTAGCACCAAATAGATGTTTACTATCAGCACCATTGGCGCGGATATCCACAATTTGATTGCCCACCGATTGTAATGGTTGCTGAATTGTACATAATACAAATGTAACAATATCCACAAGCCCATCAGGTGAAGACAATCCATGCTTTGCCATTACAGGCATATCACGATTGTACATAGTACACACCTCACATATTGGTAGCATAGCGTCCTAGCAAAAGACGCACCTCTAGTGTACGCAGCCAGACTATACTTTGCTACCTGTTTGCTACCCATTGGATTTACACTATCTTGTGATAATCACCAATTTGCTTTTTTATCTTGTCATAATCCTATCACTAAGATTATCACCTTGTCAAGTGATTAATGATATTTTTTACAAATATCAAATAAGCAATCACTAGCCTTAAATTTTGCATGACTACCCTTAATATTTTGGCATACCTTACCAGAATAATTAGTCCAGTAGTCGGGATTCATGGTTGACGTTCTTATATTATAAGAATAGTCCACCCTTGCAATTCGCGCTTGCATTGCACGTGCCTCAGCACGTTCGCGCTTGCCTAGTCTAGCCATTGGATTTACCTTTCTATAGCACCAATTTAATTTTATATTGTCTGCATATTGTACGCATATTTTATTCACTTAGTCAATACTGATAAAGATTGCACGTGGCGTTTATTATTCAGTATCTAAAAAAGCAATCTTTACGCGATTATTAGTTTTGCTTTAATTCAATCCATCATGAAACGTATTGAATGCTTTTCATGGTATTAGTATGGCATGAATAAAAAGATAAAAGCAAGAATTATTTTTATCAATGTTTTCAATAAGTTATGTATAGTTATTGTATAAGTGTTTGTTTTTATTGAATAAAATAATTTAATGTTTTTTGTTATATATAGTATCAGGCAATCGTGCATTATATGCACCAAATACTGTAAAGTTTTACTGGTGGTGTATTGTGATAGTTTTACAATTTACTATTAAACGGTAACTGATAACATATTAGTTAATGGTTTATG